>Ga0209464_10000099_pt1 | contig 29951 bp, 18 predicted proteins | sample DOMMetBare1Fresh_2_FD_187473 | JGI IMG/M metagenome (GOLD analysis project Ga0209464, IMG submission 187473) | Wetland sediment microbial communities from St. Louis River estuary, USA, under dissolved organic matter induced mercury methylation -... | ecosystem: Environmental > Aquatic >...
CAGGCTAGCAGTAGGAGCAATCCCCAAACCGCTCCCGAAGAACCTACCATTAGCCATACAAACAGCCTTTGCACGACCCTCCAGCCTAAACCCATCGGCAACAATAGAAATACGCTGAGCCTTACGAAGAAAAATTGAACAAAATCCACCAATCCAGAACGCAGCAGTAGGGCCCACAATACGTTTAATACGCTCTACCACACGAACAGTATGCGGACCAATGCCTACATCTCCAACATTAAACATGTAGCGCTTCTTCATTTCGCCATCAGAGGAGTATGCAACAGCGGCAGCATCTATCAAGAAAGAATTACCACCATCAATAAGCTGCTTTAACCTTGCTAAGGAAGGCGTTGCGCCAATAGATCTTGCGAAATCATTTCCAGTACCCCACGGAAAAACAGCAATCGTAACATTTTGGCCAACGTCTTCAGGAAGAGACGCAATCCCATTAGCAACCTCATTAACAGTACCATCGCCACCAACAGCAACCACCACAGAGCAACCGTCGTACGCAGCCTCCCTAGCCAATCGTTCCGCATCGCCAGCAGCAAGCGTATACTTAAAGGTTACCTTATAACCCGACGAAAACACCTCCCCTACCCGCACATAAAGGTTACGAATGCCTTTTTTTTGCGAATTCAGGATGAAACAAATACTTTGCATGGGTTTTATTTATGAGCAGCAAATGTAAATAATAAGCATTACGTTACCTTAGAGCTAAATAAAAAAAAGAAGAAACATACGGATATCCAAGGTTAAATTTGCTACTTTTTGCACACATTCGCACAAGCAACATCAAAAGGTAAAACGATGCAACCAAATGAGGTAAAAACCCAAACATTTGCAGATAAGCCTTCTGCTCAAAACGGTTTTGATCTGAAAACAATGGAGGAGCTGTACCTCAGCAACAACGGAAAACCCGACAAACCTCACAGGCACGACTACTACACCATCATCTTTATAGAGAAAGGTGAAGGAAAGCATATCGTAGATTTTGCAGAGTACAAAGTGACCAACCAAACGATTTACTTTATTCAGCCAGGGCAAATGCACCAGCTGCTACTTGCAAGTAAGCCCAAAGGTTACGTTGTTACATTTACCGAAAGCTTCCTAATTAGCAACGCAATACCCGACAAGCTAATTAACGACATCTACCTGTTTAACGACTACGGCCAATCGCCCCCGCTGCCTATAAACGATAAGGAGCTTAGCATCTACCTCAACATCATACAGCAAATAGAACATTTTGCAACAAAGCTAGATACGTACACAACCGAAGCAGTAGGATCGCTCGTTAAGCTATTCCTGATACAGGGCAATAACAGCTGTACACTTCGTAAGGAGGGAAACCCACAGCTAATTGAAACCAGCAACCACATCTTAAGAACCTTTAAGCGAATGCTAAACGAAAGCTACTCTAAAACGCATAAAGTTTCCGACTATGCCAGCTATATGGCAGTAACAAGCGACTATCTAAATAAGACCGTGAAGTCGTTAACGGGAAAATCGGCAAAAGAGCACATTCAGGCAAAGCTTATTACAGAAGCGAAACGAGCATTGCTCTTTACAGATCAAAGTAACAAGGAGCTTGCTTTTGCACTGGGATTCGACGAATCAGCTCACTTCAACAACTTTTTCAAAAAGATAACGAGCCAAACACCATCCGAATTCCGTTCAGGCGCAAAGCACACCTGATTTTTGCAATTATCGTCCTGATTTATTTACCTCTCATCGAGCAATTACACCATACCTTTGTACCGTAAAAGAAGTTAGACAAAGATGGAGATACCAGCTATCACCCATTGCCTAACCTCAACAACCCAAAACAAAGAGTATGAAAACAACATTACACAAAGCCGAAAGCAGAGGACACGCCAACCACGGATGGCTTGACACCCACCATACATTTAGCTTTGCAAGCTACTACAACCCAGAACGAGTTCACTTTGGAGCCCTTAGAGTTTTAAACGACGACAAGGTTTCGGGAGGAGAAGGATTTGGGCTGCACCCACATGACAATATGGAGATTGTTTCGATTCCACTATCGGGAGAACTTGAGCATAGGGATAGCCTTGGAAATATCGCCGTGATTAAAGAAGGTGAAATTCAGGTTATGAGCGCAGGGACAGGTGTATTCCATAGCGAGTATAACAAAAGCAGCGAGCGAAATGTAGAGTTTCTTCAGATTTGGATTATCCCGAACAAGAAAAACGTTGCACCCCGATACGATCAGCTTTCGATAGCATCCATAGCAAAGCCTAACGAACTTTACCAAATACTTTCGCCAACCCCCAACGATCAGGGAGTATGGATATACCAAAATGCTTGGTTTTACTTTGGCAAGCTCGATAAGGATTGGCATGGACAGTACCAACTCCACGACAAGAATAACGGAGCGTACCTATTTATCATAGATGGGGAGGCTGAAGTAGAAGATAACCTGCTATCACGCCGCGATGGAGTTGGAATTTGGGAAGCTGATAGCATCAACATCAAAACAAAAACCACAGCAACCATCCTTTTGATGGAAATACCAATGCATGTTTAACCAAGTAAAAACAACAATATGATTAAAAGATTTCTTTCTACCGACCAGCAATCGTGGTCGCTACTAGTAGCACGAGTAACACTTGGCGTAGTGATGCTACCACACGGAATGCAAAAAGCTCTTGGCCTATTTGGAGGCTACGGATTTAGCGGAACAGTAGGCTTTTTTGAGCAAGCATTAGGGATACCAGCAGCAATAGCAACGTTGGTAATACTAGCAGAGTTTGTAGGCAGTATTGGGCTGATACTAGGCATAGCCACACGTTTTATGGCAACTTCGTTGCTACTTACCATGCTTGGAGCGATGACTCTTGGAGGACATTTGAACAACGGGTTCTTTATGAACTGGTTTGGGAATCAAGCAGGAGAAGGTATCGAGTACTTCTTGCTTGCGCTTGGACTTGCAGTAGCCGCACTCATTGGAGGTGCTGGTAAGCTATCTGTTGACAGCTACATAGCAAAAAGAATTAAGTAAAACACTAAAAAAACCAGAAGGGGATGCTTTTTCTTGCATCCCCTTCTGCTATACTTGAAGCTAAAGAGCTAGGCATCAATCTTAGCATACTTAGCATTACGCTCAATAAATTCACGACGAGGAGGTACCTCATCCCCCATTAGCATCGAGAATATACGATCAGCCTCAGCAGCACTATCAATGGTAACCTGACGAAGCACCCTGTTTTCTGGGCTCATGGTAGTCTCCCAAAGCTGTTCGGCATTCATCTCACCAAGACCTTTGTAACGCTGAACATGGACAGAGGTTTCTCTACCACCGCTAAGCTCCATAATGCTTCTATCGCGCTCATCGTCATTCCAGCAGTAAACCATCTTATTACCCTTCTTAACCGAATACAACGGAGGAGTAGCAATGTAGAGGTAGCCCTCCTTGATTAGGTCAAACATATAGCGGAAGAAGAAGGTCATAATAAGCGTAGCAATGTGACTACCATCGACATCGGCATCGGTCATGATAACAATCTTGTGGTATCTGAGCTTTTCCATATTAAGCCCCTTGCTATCCTCATCAGTACCAATGGTTACACCAAGAGCGGTGAAGATGTTCTTAATTTCCTCGTTTTCGTAGATTTTGTGCTGCATAGCCTTTTCTACGTTAAGAATCTTACCACGCAAAGGCATAATAGCTTGGAAACGCCTATCGCGTCCCTGCTTCGCAGTACCACCCGCCGAGTCTCCTTCGACAAGGAATATTTCGCACTGAGAAGGATCACGCTCAGAGCAGTCGGCCAGCTTACCAGGAAGACCAGACCCAGAAAGCACCGTTTTACGCTGAACCATTTCGCGCGCCTTACGAGCCGCATGACGAGCAGTTGCAGCCAAGATTACCTTCTGAACAATTTGACGAGCATCCTTTGGGTTCTCTTCAAGGTAAGCCTCGAGAGCCGCGCTGGTAGCCTGATCGACAGACAATGAAACCTCGGAGTTACCGAGCTTAGTTTTAGTCTGCCCTTCGAACTGAGGCTCAGCAACCTTTACCGAGACAACCGCAGTAAGACCTTCCCTAAAGTCGTCACCATTAATCTCGAACTTAAGCTTAGAAAGCGCACCCGACTCATCGGCATACTTCTTAAGCGTACGAGTTAGCCCACGACGGAAACCTGTAAGGTGGGTTCCACCCTCGATGGTATTAATATTGTTTACGTACGAATGGACGTTTTCCGAAAAGCTGGTATTATACTGAAAGGCAATCTCTACAGGGATGCCATTTTTCTCTCCCTCTATGTAGATTGGCTTTTCCGTCAACTTCTCACGGTTAACATCAAGATAATCTACAAACTCACGAAGACCATGTTCCGAGAAGAAGCTTTCGCTCTTGAAACCTTTGCTACCACCATTCCCGTTATCATCAGCCGACTCCTCGATTTCGCGCTTATCGGTAATGTTGAGCCTGATACCCTTATTCAAAAAGGCAAGCTCACGAAGACGCGTTGAAAGAATGTCGTAGCTATAATCGGTAGTAGTAAAGATCTCCGCATCTGGCTTAAAGCTGATGATAGTTCCTGTTTCGTCGGTATCACCTACAATCTCTACAGGCCCCAAAGGTTTACCTTGGCTATACTCCTGACGATAGATCTTTCCGTTTCGACGAATTTCGGCAACCAGCTTGATAGATAGAGCATTTACACAAGAAACCCCCACACCGTGCAGACCACCAGAAACCTTATAGCTATCTTTATTGAACTTACCACCAGCATGAAGAACAGTAAGCACCACCTCTAGAGCCGATTTCTGCTCTTTTTCGTGAAAATCGGTAGGAATACCTCTACCGTCATCCACCACTGTGATAGAGCTATCTTCATTAATGAATACGTCGATATTCTTACAGTAGCCTGCAAGAGCTTCGTCAATAGAGTTATCTACAACTTCGTAAACAAGGTGGTGTAAACCTCTTACTCCCACATCGCCGATATACATCGACGGACGCTTGCGAACTGCCTCAAGCCCCTCGAGCACCTGAATGCTATCCGCTGAATAGCTGTTGTTGGGATTGAGTTCGTTGTTTTCTGCGTCAATATTGCCCATTACCTGCAAAATTTATGTTATATGATCAATCTTTTCAAATAAAAATCCTGCCTACGTTAATCCTTAATTAACTTAGACAGGATTACATGCAAATATAGCAATTTTATCCTAATTACGAGACTATTAAATGGTTTGAAAGGAAAGATTATTGCTAGCATTTAGCAGCTTAGCCTCCCTTTTCCAGCCCATTTACTAGAACGAGTAGCTAGCGCCAATCATTCCGTTTATACCGTACGATTTATAGTGATAAAAAGTATCGTTGCTGCTATTGAAAAGGTTGTTTAAATTCATAAAAGCATGCAGCTTTTTGGTGATTTGATACTCGCAACCCAAGTTAACATCAACAAACGACTTTAGCTTAATAGGCTTTAGTCCAGCTAAAGGAGCTGCATACCTTTCGCCTACAGTAAAAATAGACGTAGTAAACTTCCATTTTTCGTTATGACGGTAGGTAGCCTCAAGCGAAGATTCGAAAGCAGGCATTCCCCATGCTTTTTCCTCCTTATCGAGCTTATAGCTGTAAACTTGAGCACGAGCCCCAACCTCGAAAAACTCCTTTATAGCAAGAGCAATCTCGCCACCAAACGAAGTTTTAGCAAGATTATCGTAAGCTACCGTAAAGTTGTTGTAGTAGCTCTTGCTTCCCTTAACATTTTTAAAGAAGAACTGATGGTCGATAAGCTCATATCCACCCCAAACATTATAAGAAACCGAAGAGCTAACATTGCCCTTTATACCCCCTGTTAGCACCATTTTATGAGCAGTATTTTCGACATACAACCCAGGCATAACAAATGGATTTTCGGAAGTTATCTTTTTATAGGAGTTAACCTCAAGATATCCAGCCACCTTAACATACGGAACAAAAAAAGTACCAGCAGCATCGAGCGTGAGATGTCCAACAGGGAAAAAGTAGCTTTTCCCATTGTTCCCCCACGAATCGTTCACAAAGTTTACCCCAATTGAAGCTGTATAGAAGCTGCCATACTTACGGAGCATTGGCGAAATGGTAACCACCGTATTAGACACCGTATCGAAATCGCCCGACTTACCAACCCTAAGAATACCAAGCCCTGCACCTAGGTAATCGCGCTGAATGTACTTAAAAACCTCACCACCTAGGCTAAGATGGTTCTCTGCAAAATTCGACTTGTCGTTATAAAACTCGTAGGCGAGGTATGCCTTATAGTTAATATGGGTAGAATCGAGGTAAAACGAGCGAAGGTTAAGATCTGCCTTAACATTGTTAAAGTACTGATTAAGAGAATCTTTATTGAACTGAAAATTTGGCTTTGCCATCTGAGCAGAGTCGATGCCATAGAATAAATTCTTGTTCCGCTTATAAGAAATCCCTCCACTAAGAATAGCCGTACTGTACATCTTTTTACCAAACAGAGCCAGCTCGTTTTTAGAGTTGTTGGTAGGCACCTTTGGTCCCTTTTCGAGAGCAAGCTTACCCACAGAAGCCCTATGGCTAAAGTAGGCCCCATAGCTGTACTCCTCGTTACGAGGGCTATTGTAGTAGATATCAAGGAGAGTGGACGAATAGTTACCAATACCACCTTTGATGAAGAAGTTGTAGAGCTCAGGTTTTGGCTCGTCAACCAGCTTAGCAGCCACTATTGGCTTTACCGGAAAGTACGACTCTAACGGCTTAGAGAAAATGGAGTACTTAAAAGTCGGAGCCAACGACAACGTATCGGTAATTTTGGGCATTATATTTAGCTTCGAAGCATCGTTGATGGTAGGCTCGTAAGAGCGAGTTACCTCAACCTGCTTGTTCAGCGTTTTAGTATCGTTTTGCGCCACCCCTGCAAAAGGGATAGCTGCTAGTATGAAGTATGCAATTTTTTTCATGTCGTACTACTTTTGAATTACCTCAACAGGAGCTTGTTGAGCATTTTGCTTTGCTTGTTCGGCAGCCTCAACTTCCTTCAGCAACTTATTAGCTTCGTCGATAACGCCGTCATCCTTAACGGTATATCCATCTACAATACTCTGAATGGTAGCTTTAGCCTGAAACGCATCATTCTTTTCCAAATAAACCTTACCCAAAATTAAGAAGCTCTTTGCGATCCACATTTGGAAAGGAGTATTAAGATCGGCAAACTCAAAAACCTCCTTCTCAATATCGTCGAGCTTCTTTTGCTGGTAGGATATCAGAATCTTCATGTACTTAGCCTCAGCCCCCTCTTTGGTACGAACATTGGTTGCAATTTGCGCAAACTCGGCAGAAGCTCCGTTAAGATCTTGAAGCGTAAACAACGCCTTACCCTTCACGTAGTGCGCTTCACGAACAAGCTCTGGTGTAACCTTTTCGGTAGCAATTAGCTTCGTAGCAGCATCAGCAGCCTGCTGGTGCTGATTTAGGAAGCTAGCACTACGCATCATTCCGATTCTCGAATCGAGCAGCATCGTTTTATTTTCGGCATTCACCTCAAGCTTTTCGTAGGCATGGTAAGCATCCTTATAGCTTTTAATACCAAAGCTTATATCAGCATACTTTTTCAGAGAAATTTCAGAGAACTGGTTTTTCGGCATCTCAGAAACGTACTTATAAGCAGAAGCAGCCTCAGCCATGCTTCCGGTACGCTCTTGACAATCGGCAAGATAGTAGTATGAGCTAAGCAAGAAATCGCCATTAGGGAAAGTAGCAATATACTTTTTAAAGCCAGGGATAGCCTTAGCGCAATCGTTAGCAAGGTAAGCACGTTCGGAAGCCGAATACATAAGCGAATCCTTTTCGGCCATTCCAATTGCCACATCCTTACCAATCTTCTGAGCATAGCTAAAGTAAGAATCAACATCATTCTTATCAATGTATATCTCCTTGATAGCTAGCAACGAGTTTTTCGCTTCGTTGGTTCCTGGAAAATCCTCAACAACCTTCTTATAGTACTCTAGAGCCTTATCATCATTATTCTTATTAACGTTGATAAGTCCAAGCTCTACCAACGATTTTACGTAGTAGCTAGACCCCTTATTCTTATCAACCAGCTTTTGAAAAGTTTCCTCTGCACGATCAAACTGTTCGATTTGAGTATAGGTGCGACCTATTTCAAAGAGCGCATCATCTACGTAAGGCGACTTCGGGAACTTCACAATCAAGCTGTTCATCGATTCGATTTTTCGCTCTGGACGATCAACCAAACCAAGAGCAAAGCTACGTTGGAAGAGAGCGTAATCCGGATCGGACGCGTTTAAAGCAAAAGCCTTATCGTAGCTTTCTATTGCCATCCAGTACTTACGTTGAAAGAATAGTATATCTCCAATTCTATTGTATGCATCAGCAAGGGCAGCATTTGAAGGAACCTCCTTAAAAGCCACGAACTTGCGAAACCATGTCATACTCTCGTCGAAGCTCTTTTGCTTAAAGTTGCTGTACCCCATGCCATAGTGAGCCAGCTTATACTCGGGTTGATCGTACGCACCAGCAGTAAGTAGGAAATCGCCATAAATCTTTTTAGCCTCATCGTAATCCTCTAGTCGATACAAGCTTTCGCCCTTCCAGTAAAGAGCAAGAGCTGCCAAGGTTCGGTTAAAGCTTGAGTTGGCAAGCGATTGCTCGAACGACTTGATAGCATCGCTGAAGTTCAGATTCTGAAACTGTTCGAGACCACGATAGTATGCCAAGCGTTGAATGGCCGACTTTGTTTTTACATCCTGCTTTTTTATTTTTTGAAGCGACTCAAGAGCAGCCTTATAGTTCTTTGTGTTGGTATAGGCAATCATTAGGTACTCGTAAGCATCGTCAACACGCTGGCTGTTAGGATACTTTTCGATATAGCTATTAAACGCAGTGATAGCCTCGTTGAAAGGATTGAAGTTTAGCTCGAACGTAAGCTTAGCGAAGTTAAAAAGCGCATCCTCCTGGATATCCTTATCAAAGCTCATCTTTGATGCCATGCTAAACGCCTGAAGCGCTTTTTGCTTAGCATCTAGCTGCATCTGACTGTAGGCAAGGTGGTAGTATGCATTCTGGCTAAGCGAATCGGAGCCAGACACAATACGCTCGAACGATTCTACCGCCTTTTTATGGTTGTTCGCCTTGAAGTTTATGAAACCAATAAGGTAGCTATCCTCTCGTGTTAAATTTTTTGCCTCTTCAGCATACCTATTAATGTAGGGTAAGGCCTCCGAGTACATCTTCAACCGATAGTACGACTCGCCAATTAGGCGGCTAATTTCGGCAGTACGAGCAGGCGTTGACGACTCGAGCAGCTTTGGGCCAATTTCGATAACCTTCTCGTAGTTACGCTGTATATAGTTAATTTGAACAATATAGTAAGGAGCAATAGGTCCAAACGACTCGTCGTTTAGCAAGGTTTGGAAACCTTTAAGAGCCGTTGCATAGTTCTTCTCCTCGTAAGCAATTTGCGAGTAGTAGTAGGTTGCAGGCGAGGAGTACTTATTGTCGATATCCTTAATAGCAGCAAACGCCTGAGCTGCAAAATCGTTCTTCTTCGAATAGTAGTACGAAAGGCCCTTTTTAAAGTATGCCTCGCAACGATCGTTAAATCCGAGCGCATTTACATCTACCCTATTAAACCAGTAAATTGCATCGGCATAGCTCTTTTGCTTAAAGTAAAGGTTGCCCAACGCAAAGCTTGCATAGTTTACCTTTTGATTTTCGGGATAGTGCATTACGAAATTTCGAACTTCACGTTCGGCATCACCATTTTCGAGGTGTATGCCGCACATTGCCTTGTAGAATTCGGCATTACCCTTAAGCATCGTGTTTTTATTTCCTATGATGCCCAAATATTCATCGAACAAGTGCTGTGCAGAAGCGTACTTTTCTTTTTCGAAAAGCTCTAACGCCTGACGGTAGAGACGTTCATCTGCTTTATTGATCTGCGTGGTTTGGCCTAATCCTAAATAGCTTACCAGCATAAGGGATAAAAGCGCAACACACCTTTTACCTAAGTTTTTTGCCATTGACTTGAGAATAGATTCAGGTTAAAAATATAAAGATTTACCCGAACATCTATCGATCGAAATAAAAAACTACCAGCGCAACAAGCTACAAAACATTTATTTTAACCTACAAGCAGCTTGAAACTAAAACAATTGCTATTTTTGAGAGACTTTTAAGTATCTCTCAATGATGCTTAAACAATAAACTAGAATTCAGCCAATAACAGATAAATAGCTTTAAGATGGCCTTAAACACTATTATTTCGATAAAAGATGCTACCATTTACCAGGGTAGCCACAAAGTGCTTAACAACATAAATCTACAAATAGAAAAAGGGCAGCTAGCTTACCTAGTTGGGAAGGTTGGAAGTGGCAAATCGAGCCTCATTAAAGTACTTACGGCCGAGATCGGACTTAGCGAAGGCGAAGCGAGCATCTGCGGATTCGACCTTCGAAAGATAAAGAACAAGGATATCCCTAAGCTTAGACGTAAGCTTGGTGTTGTATTTCAAGATTTTCAGCTTCTGAACGACCGATCGGTTAGGGAAAACCTGGAGTTTATATTAAAATCGACTGGTTGGAAAAATAAACCAGAGATTAACAAGCGCATTAACGACGTGCTAGAAAAGGTAAAGCTAGAGCATAAAGACTACAAGTTTCCGTTTCAACTTTCGGGTGGAGAACAGCAGAGGGTGGCCATTGCAAGAGCGCTGCTCAATGATCCAGAGGTGCTTCTTGCCGACGAGCCAACAGGGAACCTCGACCCCGAAACATCGGAAGACATACTAAAGCTCCTGCTAGAAATTAGCATAACAGGATGTACAGTAATAGTAGCAACACACAACTACAACCTCATTAAAAAGTACCCATCGCGAATTTTTCGATGCGAGAATGAAACGATGGCTGAAATAGAACAGGAAGGCAACTTCAACGGCTAGTTAAAGGAAGTATCAAGTATCACGACTGGCTTTGAGCTCATTGGTCGGAATACTTGATACATATACCAAGATACTTTTGGGGCGGTCTCCTTCTTTTACCTACAAAAGGTAGGCTACTTAACCTTTACAACTGCACCCCATTTAGGAGCGAGCTTTAGCAAAGCTTTTCCATTAGCTACTCCATAGCTGTTTCCATTAAGCATATCGGTAAGCTTTTTACCCTTTACCGACACCTCAACCAGCTGCTCGGAGCTAGAGTTGTTGAGAGCAACTATTGTTCGTTGCCCATTATACGAACGCTCGAATACAAAAACATCCTTGGCATCATCGGCAACAAGAGTTGTGTAGCTCCCAAGCTGAAGCTCCTTACTAGCATTTCTGATTGCAATGAGCTTTTTATAGTGAGCCAGCAAGTCGCGGTTAACCTCTACCTTATCAGGAGAGCGCTTAGAACCATCGAAGCTATAAACCTCATCAGCATACTTTACGTCATCCCAAATCATAGGCTTGCGGCAATCGGGATCGTTACCACCCCACATACCAACCTCGTCTCCATAGTAAACCATTGGAGCACCAACGTAGGTCATCTGCATGATAACAAAAAGCTTTTGAATTTGCAGCTCATCAGCATTGGGCTTACGAACCTTATAGGCAGGATTTTGGCTAGCTTGCGACTTGCCGAAATATTCGCCCCAGCTACGGAAATTTCCAACCCCGCTATTTACAATATGCGATCCTATACGGTTTGCATCGTGACTACCAAAAAGATTTTGCACAACATAGGCAACCCCCTGAGGGTAAAGCTCCCTAAGCTCCTTTAGCTTCTGATCGAACTGCGAAGCAGTGATTCGCATTGATGCAGGGTTGATGAAGAACTCAGCACAAGTAAACGCAAAGTTGTAGTTCATCTCACCATCAAACTCATCACCCTGAAGGTATGGCTTTACCTTTTCTGGCGAATCTACAATTTCGGCAGTAAGGTAGGCCTCTGGATTAATGCCCCTAACAAGCTTACGCCACTGCTTCCAAAAAGGATGGCCGACACAGAAAGCAACATCAAGCCTCCAACCATCAATCCCATACTTTGTCCCTTTACCTTTAGGGTTCATCCACCTTTGAGTTGCAGCAAAGATGTAGCTCTTAGAGCCATCTACAATTCCATTTTCATCTTCGCGAAGCTCTGGCAACGATTTTACACCAAACCAACCCTCATAGTCAAACGCCGTTCCCTTGGCAGGATCATCAAACGACTTAACGGTAAACCAAGACTTGTACGGCGACTCTTGCTGCCTAGCTTTAAGATCCCTAAATGCAAAGCTATTAGCCCCCATATGGTTAAAAACGCCATCAAAAATAACCCTAATGCCACGCTTATGAGCCTCGTCAACAAGCTTTAAAGCAAGCTCATCCGCCTTTGTCCAAACCCAAGTCGTAGGATCGAGAGGATTCTCCGATTGCATAAGCTTACGATCGCCAGCAGGATCGGGCCCAAAATTTGGATCAACGTGGTGGTAGCTAGCCCCATCGTACTTATGTAACGAAGGAGAGTCAAAAACTGGATTAAGGTAAATAGCATTACAGCCCAATGACTTGATGTAGTCTAGCTTAGAAATAACACCCTGCAAATCACCACCATACCTACGCCTAAGCATATGCTTCCACATCTCGGGCTCGCCATTGGCCTTCTCGTAAGGTTGCAGCTCGTACCAATCGCTTCCCCAAGGATGTACCTGCCACTGCTTTGGAGCCTCAGCAGGGTCAGCCCCCTTAATATCGTTAACAGTAGGATCGTTAGAAGGATCGCCATTCCGGAAACGCTCCGGAAACACCTGATACCAAACAGCGCTTTTGGCCCACTGAGGAACAAACTCTTTAGCGGCACCCTGTGCCCCTGCATTGCTAGCTGCAAGAACAAGCAGCGATGCAGCCAATACAACTCTTTTCATAGGTACACTAGTTTTACAGTCGGACAACCCATAGCATTTAGGGTTGAAAATATAACACATTTAAGTAGCTGAGGTAGAGAGCAAAGATTGCAAACAAAATACTCAAAAATCAAGCCCACCTCCCTCTAAACAGAACGCAACAAGATAAAAATGGCATTGCAAGCATCCAACCAAACACCATAGGCAGTAAGCATTGCTATTTGTAAAGCATCTTTTACAGGATAAACGACCTAATAAATATGTACTGCCAAATGGGATTATACGATATCAATTACTATATTACGCCACGATGTTTTAATATTTTGAATAGTAAAGCTTGTACGAGCGAGCTACACCGTACGAGCACAACAACATCCGAAGTATAACCTAAAAACGATAGCGGATGATTAAGCCAAATAAACCCTTTAACGAAGCAGAACGGCTACACGAACTTAGAAGCTATAGAATACTCGATAGCCTACCCGAAGCAGAGTACGACGACATAACCAAGCTAGCAGCCTACATCTGCCAAACACCCGTATCGCTTATAAGCTTGCTCGATGAAAATAGGCAATGGTTTAAATCGGCCTACGGAGTTGAAGCCAAAGAAACAGCACGCGACATAGCCTTTTGTGCACATGCCATAAACAACCCCAGCAATGTGATGGTTGTAGAAGACTCGAGAAAGGACGAACGTTTTTTCGACAATCCGCTAGTTACCGAATGGCCGCAGGTAATTTCGTACACAGGTTATCCGCTTGTAAGCTCTGGAGGCTATGCACTTGGAGTGCTTTGCGTGATAGATAATAAGCCACGAAAGCTAAGCGAAGATCAACAGCTGCAGCTAAAAGCATTAGCCAATCAGGTTATCAAGCTTTTAGAGCTTCGCAAAGCAAAGGCTCTGCTCGAAGAAAACCTTGCAAAGCTAACAGAGAAGAACCTGGAGCTTAAAAAGTTTAGCAGCATTGTTGCTCACGACATCCGATCGCCACTGATAAACATCACAGGACTAATAGACCTAATAAGGCGCGGATTTATTGGGAAGTACGATGGAGATACTGCCGAAATTTTGGGGTTGATAGAAGAATCTGCTGTATCGCTAAGCAGTCTGGTAACCTGCATCTTAGAGCACAACCAAAACGATAATACGTTGGCCGAAATGGCTGTAGAGTTTGACTTAACAGTGCTGATTCAATCGGTTGTAAAGATGCTTGACTCACGGAATGTTTACAGAATAAGCTATCCCGATTACCACCCAATGCTAGTAACCAACAGAACCGCCCTCCAACAAATACTTATTAACCTTATAGCCAATAGCATAAAGCACAACCAGCAAACCAACCTATCCATACAGGTGATTTTTGAGGAAGATGAAAACACCTACAAATTTGGCATAAAGGATAACGGTCACGGAGTTGATGTAAAGCATATCAACCATATTATTAAAAATAACCACACAGAGCCGTCCATAGTGAGGAGTGGAGTTCATGGTAACGGAATTGGGTTGTACACCGTAAGAAGGTTGGTTGAGGGACTTGCTGGAAGCATTTCGGTAGAGTCGGAGCCTCATCGAGGTATGACATTTTGGTTCACCATAAAAAAGCAAAGCAGCGCTAAATGACCAACACTCAAAGCTTGTCGAAACAAAACCTAGGCTACCAAAAGCTGGTAGCTGCTGTTGCGGTACTACTTTTTGCCGTAAAAACAGCAGCATGGTATATTACTGGTTCTGTTGCCATTTTTACGGATGCAATGGAAAGCATTGTCAACGTGGTTGGAGGATTTGTAGGTCTTTATAGCCTCTACCTGTCATCGCTTCCTAAAGACAGAAATCACCCCTACGGCCATGGAAAGGTTGAATTTGTATCGGCAGGTTTTGAGGGAGCACTGATAACCATTGCAGGGGTAGCCATTATCTACAAATCGGCATTAGCATTAGCTAATCCAACGCCCCTTTCGAGCTTGGATAGCGGTATTTACCTTGTGCTTTTTTCGGCATTGGTAAACTACATGGTTGGATTCTTCGCCATAAAACGTGGTAAAAAGAACGGCTCTATTGCGCTGGTTGCTAGCGGAAAGCACCTACAATCGGATACATACACTACTTTGGGTATTGTGGTTGGACTAATACTGCTTTCTATTACAGGACTTAAATGGCTCGACCCTGTCACTGCTATTATATTTGCATTACTGATTGTATATCAAGGTATTAAAATTATACGCCATGCTATGGCTGGCATAATGGACGAGGCTGATGTAAAGCTAATAGCTGAAGTTGTTGCACTTATCAACCAAAATAGAAGCAGCAAATGGATAGACCTTCACAACTTTCGGATCGTAAAATATGGAGCGGTATGCCATATAGACTGCCACCTAACCGTGCCTTGGTATATTACCGTAAAGGAGGCACACCTCGAGGCTAGCAAGCTTGAGTGCTTGGTTATGCAACGATTTGATCATGAAGTAGAAATGAGCGTACACGTTGAAGATTGCCACCTGTCGGCCTGTGCAATTTGCGAAGTTGCAGAGTGCACGCACCGCATTTCGCCATTCGAAAAAAAGCTGGAGTGGACAGCCTCTAACGTAGCAAGTTCCAAAAGGCATAAAGACAGCGACATCTGCTAGCAGCTACAAATCGACCTTTCTACTTCTTAGCGGAAAAAGGTACTGGTGTGGAGCCCTCGCAAAATCTTTAATAATTACTCCTATCAACCGAACGTACTCCGAAGGATTTGCCCCATGAGAGTATAGTGCAATAGCAATGGATAGACCAAAGCTAACCAGCACATTAGCTAGTCCGATTAAAAAGACACCCACCCCTACCTGAAGCAAAAGAAGAGAAGGCACATCGCCAGGATAGCCAGCTAAGGCCATCCCAAAGTTGGCCGCAGCAAAAGTAACGTGGCGAATGTCAAGCGGCAACCCAAGAAAAACCCCAACGGTAGAAGTAGCTCCTAACAAAAAACCTAGGGCAACGTTACCAGCAATGTTCCCCGTATTACGCTGCAGGTATGACGCCAAACATTCTACCTTTTTATCACCCAAAAGCTTTAACAACCCCTTATGCACCTTAAGCCTATGGTACAAGTCGTTATGCAGAATAAGGTTATCGTAGTAACCCGCAACTAGTCCTGATAGCATTAGGTAAAAGCCTGCGATTGCAGCATATAGCAACGAAAGACTAGTCCACGGACTTACATCGCCCATTAAAGCAACGCTTTTTGCCGCCGAAACCATATGGACACCCGAAATTTTCGTAAAGAAGTAAACAATAAGCCAAGCGAATGGTAGCGACGCAGCAACATTTCCGACCAATGAAACAAACTGGCTACGAGCAATTTGACGAATAAGCAACAAGGTATCTGGAGTAATAACCCGTTTAGACTCGCCATTAGCAAGAGTTTTAGCAATGGTAGAAGCGGTCATGGCAGGCTGCTTGGTTGCTAATGTAAAATGCAGCATGTAGATAGCAACAAACCCCAAGGCATAGTTTAAGCTATAGCCAAGAGCAGTTCCAAATGGCGAAAGAGGAAGGTAGTAAATGCCCAGCTTTAGGCAGGCTAAAAGCCCCACGATAAGTCCACCCCCCAAAGCAGCCCTGAGCATTACAACATACTCCCTTGCAGAAGCCACCGAGTAGTGCTCGCCAACCTTAGACGTATTAACTGCAATTTTGTAAAGCATAAGCCTTAAATTCGAATGGATATGCTTTCGGATACTCCCCTGCTCCTTCTCTGCCTTCACCAAACTTACCAAAAGCCTATACAAGCTAGCATGCAGCTCGGTATCGAGATTAGGTTTTAGCACATTAAAAAGTAGCATAAAACGAGCAACCTGCTGCTCCAACCTTTTAATCAGGTAGATAAAGTGCATATCAACTCCATAGGCATCCTTCGACTCGTAGATATGCACAATACGCATTTGGCAATCCATAATTATCCGCTCCAGCTCCTGAGCACGAGCAGCAAGAGTATAGTCGTCGTCACCAGCCCTAAAAGCACGAACAAAACGAATGCACGAACGAACAATCTCTACGAAGGGCGAGCTCTCATTTTCTAGATCAGGTAGCTTAGAGTCAATCTCGGGCTCGTATGCAATAGCAGCAATACGCTGCGAGAGAACCAGCATAGAATCGAGCAGCTGATTGACAGCTGGAGACTTACAACCAAACCTAGCAGAACTGCTTAGCTGTAAAGCAGAAAAAAACCGCAGCCAATTATATTCATGTATAGAGCTTAACCAATGGTAGTCGCCCCTATGATCGAAAGCAGATCGAAGCAGCAAACGGCTATCGCCATCAGGATAGTATTCGGGCAAAAACTTACGATTGAGCTTGGCAAACAAATCGGCCCAAAAGCTTTTGGTAGAAGCTATGCCAACTTCGGTGAACAGCTTTTTAGAATCGCTGTTCGTAAGCACCTCATTAACAATGGCAGACATCCTTTGAGCTAAATGCGAATCCGACTCGAGAAGCCCAACCAACACCTCAAAGCGAGCGTTACCCTCATCGCTATTTGATGCAACGCTAGGACGAACGAGCTGAGCTAGCGCAACAATTTGCTCAAACGACGAAGCTGCCCCTAAACTTAAAATATAGGTTATTTTACTGATGAGAATTTGACTATCCATACCACCGTGTTTTCTAGATTTGGAGGGCGCTACAGGCCATTTCCCCAAATCGAAGGTTAACCATCTAAAGATAAAGCTTATGTTGCAATTATTCGGATCGTTATCCTTAACCAAACATTAAGTTACCGTCCTTGCAGCTTTACTTAACGTAATTGTAGGTAATTAAGAAAAGTATACGATACAACTAAACAACTATTTAATATTTTTGAACACCTCTATTTACACGAATTGGCTATGTTGGAAAAGATTAAGGGAATCCTTTTTTCAAAGGAACAGGAGACATTACAGGGAAAAATTTTTAGGGCTGTAGGACTGACATTTAGCATCGTGCTACTTGTTACTGGTTCGTTCTTTGCATACACAAACTGGAAGAACGGAAAAGAAAATGCGCTGAAATACTACACCGAACAAGCGCAAGTTAACTCTACAGGCGCAAAGATGCGCACCTACAGAGCAATTGGAATGGTAAGAACGCTGGCAATTTCTATCGACAACATTTTCGATAACGGAGCAGCCAATCGAGATACCAACATTGCAAGAATATTGAGCAACATCTCGCTCCGACTAAACAAGTACAACGACATTACGCTTTACCAAGCTGCCTACTTTTCGTTCGACCAAAAGTATCTGCCCGGAGAGGTTGGCGAAGGAAGGCTTTTTTACCTTGCCACGCTCGACAATCCGAAGGCGGTAAGAACGAGAAAAGCTGGTTTCGATAGCAGCGAATCGGACAAATGCCTTCAGCACTCCGAGTCGGTTGGTAAAACCACCATTTCGATCCCTCACTGGAGCAGCTACGAAAACGGATCGGCATCAGCCTACGTCGTAACCATTGCAGCGCCAATTGAGTACAACGGAAAGATTGTAGGTAGTGCTGGCGTTGATATCCCGCTAGAGCAGCTCCAACGCATCATCAAGAAAACGGTTGTACCAGAAGGAGCCTCGGCTTACCTGATATCGCACGACGATCAGGTAGTTGCGCACACCAACCAAGAGCTTGCAGGAAAAAAGCTAGGTGCCGACACCGATCCGAAGCTGCTAGAAACGCTTCAAACAATCTTTACCGAAAAAAACAATGCGCTTAGCGCCTACCAGGTAGAAGCGGGAGACGATATGCATTTTGTTGTACCCGTTAATACCGACCAAACCTATACTACATGGGCACTCGGGCTAACCATCCCCAACAAGGTAATCTACAAACAGGCTCGTACCGATACCTTTATTGCTTTTCTGGTGGCGCTTATAGGACTTGTAGTGAGCTTATACCTAAGCCGCATCCTTGCTAAAAAGATAACTACACCAATTAACCTCATCAACCAGAGCATTACAAAGCTGGCAAAGGGCGAGGTAAAGCGTACTCCAAAGCTTGCAATCAACGATCAAACCGAAATAGGTCAGATATCAGGATCGGTGAACAACCTTATCGACTCGCTAAATTCGGCAACACACTTTGCGCTAGAAATTGGGAAAGAAAACTTTAGCGAAGAGCTTAAGCTACAGAGCGAAAACGACGATATCGGTCATGCACTCCAAGAGATGAAGGAGAGCTTACTTCGCAGCAAAGAGCAGGAAAACAAGCGAAAGGAAGAAGAGAAGCTTAACAACTGGGCTAACGAGGGGCTCGCAAAGTTTTCGGAAATTTTGCGCAGCAACCACGACAACATGAAGGAGCTGTCGTTTCAGGTGGTGAGCAACCTTGTTAAGTACCTAGAAATAAACCAAGGTGGCCTTTTTGTACAAAACGATACCGAAAAGCACCTACTTGACATGACATCGTGCTTTGCCTACAACCGCCGTAAGCTTATGGAGAAGCAAATAGAGGTTGGCGAAGGCTTGGTTGGCAGATGCTTCATAGAAGGCGAATCTATCTACCTACTCGAAGTGCCCGACAACTACATAACCATCACTTCTGGACTAGGAGATACTCCTCCAAGATGTCTGCTGCTCGTTCCTCTAAAAGTTGACAACGAGGTAACAGGTGTTATTGAGCTTGCATCTATAGAGCAAATACCAGCTTACAAGGTTAAGTTTGTAGAAAAAGTGGCCGAAAGTATTGCCTCTACGCTTAAGAGCGTGAAGGTTAACGAACGTACATCGCGCCTTCTCGATCAAACAAAAATTCAGGCCGAAGAGATGGCAGCAGCCGAAGAAGAAATGCGCCAAAACCTGGAGGAGCTTCAATCTACTCAAGAAGAGATGAACCGAGTACAAGAGGAGCAACGAAAGGTGATGGAAAAAAATCAGCTCGACAACCAGATGTACGATGCGCTCCTAAAAAGCACATCCGAGTTTATCTACTTTAAAGATCATGCTGGTAGATATACACGCCTCAGCGAAACGGCCAAAACGCTGCTTAACGTAAAAACACTTGACGAAGCTATAGGTAAGACAGCTTACGAACTATTCCCGTCTGAAGCAGCAATGATTATAGAGCAGGAAGACCAACAGGTAATGGAAAGCCGCTCGCCAATAATTGGTATGGTCGCTGATTTAACCTATGCCGATGGTTCGACAAGGAAGGTTGAAAAGAACAAGTACCCTGTTTTCGATACTCAAGGTAACGTTGTTGGTTTGATTTCAATCTACAAGGAGGTATAGCCCAGCTCTACCAATTAATAGCCTAAAAGCGGCTGTCCAAAAAGTATGACGTATCACAATGTGCGTAATGCAACAAGCTATGCTGCATTACAGCAGGCTCTAGTAGCATTTCCGTGCTACAGATGTTGTGTCTCGCTACTTTTTAGACAGCCGCTCTTGTTTTAGCACTTCTACTAAATAACAACAATAACAGCTAAGCCTACCAGTTGGTGCAATAGCTTTCACAGCGCGTTCTCAAAGCGTCTTCGCCAACCATCAAACCTCGAGTAACTCTACAATCTATTTACCATTGATAGTAAGCAGGTTATAGCTGACTGTAAAAAGGGCATCTCACAGCACCTCGTATTTAGCTTTCGGCTTATTAACAATAAAGAAAAACAGACTTGTCTGGTTACACTTTTCCTATAACTTTGTGACCATCACTTTGAATCGTTGGAATATGCTATCATCAATTCGGAATCACTTAAAGAATCAGAAAAGCCTCAAAAAGAGGGTCTTTTCTATTGTTGGAATTACTATTTCGCTGCTGTTGGGATCTGTCGGAGCTTTCTTTATTTACAGCAACTGGAGCCATAGCAGAACATACCTGATAAGGCTAAACACCGAAGATGCACAGGTAGAAGCAACAGACATAAAGCTACGGCTTTACCGAGCTATTGGCGTTGCTAGAACTATGAGCATGGCAGCCGACTTTATGCTTAAAGATCAGGTGCAAGGGAAGGACAGCCTCTTAGAGTCAATGCTCAACAACTGGGGACAAAGGCTTAGTCGATACAACGACATAATCCTTTACCAGTCGGCCTACTACGCATTCGACGAACAGTACCTTCCGGGTAGCACAGCGGCTGGTCGCACCATCTTCCTATCAACAAACGACAAACCAGGGGTTTACAAGTTTAGCAAACCAACTATTGGACAAACCGATACCGAGAAGAGCATCCTTGCTGCCGAGCAGTCGCAAAAAGCTACCGCATCGTTACCCCACAGCAGTAGCTACGAAAACGGTGGTGCTACCGCCTATGTAGCTAGCGTATCTGCTCCTATAACCTACAACGGAAAGGTAGTGGGGGCTGCAGGAGTTGATATCCCTCTTGCACAGATACAAAACATCGTAAAGTCGATGGACCTAGTTGAAGGAGCTTCGGCTTCGCTAATTGCTCCCAACGGAGATGTGGTAGCCAACACCGATGCTTCGCTTATTGGAAAGAAAAGTCCGATAGAACAGGAATCGGTTAAAGAGGCTATTGCGAGCTACCACACAAGCACTAGCAAAGAAAAAGCACTTATAGTTGAAGACGATGGCAAAACATTTTTCATAGTTCCTGTTGCTGTCGATCAGGCAAACACCAACTGGGCACTCTGCGTTGCAGTACCAGATAGCAAGCTTTACGCTTCCGTTATTAACGATACGCTTATAGGGATAATTGTTATGGTACTTGGCATAGGCCTATGCCTCTACCTCAGCAACCAGCTATCGCAAAAGCTAACTGAGCCTATCAACAGAATTAACGACTCAATAAAGCAGCTTGCCAAAGGTGAAATTCTTAATAGCCAAAAGCTGGTTATTGACTCTAAAACGGAGATTGGCGAGATTGCAAACTCGGTAAATCAGGTTATTGAAGGGCTTGGAAAAACGATGTCGTTTGCGACGGAGATTGGCACTGGCAACTTTAATGCCGACTACAAGCTTCTGAGCGAAAACGACGACCTCGGACATTCGTTGCTAGATATGAAGAGCAGCCTCCAGAAAGCGAAAGAACTAGAACAAATACGTCAAGAAGAGGAAAAGCTTAACAACTGGGCTAATGAGGGCGTTGCTAAGTTTGCCGAGATTCTTCGAAGCAACCACTCTAACATTAAGGAGCTCTCCTTCCAAGTTATCAGCAACTTGGTTAAGTACCTAAATGTAAACCAAGGGGGTATTTTTATTCAAGATGACCAAGACAAGCACATGCTTAACATGTCTGCTTGCTTTGCATACAACCGCCGTAAGCTGCTCGAACAGCAAGTGGAGGTTGGCGAAGGTTTAGTTGGTAGATGCTTTGTTGAAGCAGAAACAATTTACCTACTCGAGGTTCCATCCGACTACATTAGAATTACATCTGGACTAGGCGATGCGCCTCCTCGCAACCTCGTGCTCGTTCCACTTAAGGTTAACAACGAGGTTAACGGGGTGCTAGAGCTAGCCTCAATCGAGCCAATTAACGAGTTTAAGGTTAAGTTTATCGAAAAGGTGGCCGAAAGCATTGCCTCTACGCTAAATAGCGTTCGCATTAACGAGCGTACATCTCGTTTACTTGAGCAAACCAAGCTTCAGGCCGAGGAAATGGCTGCTGCAGAAGAAGAAATGCGCCAGAACCTCGAAGAGCTACAATCGACTCAAGAAGAGATGGCTCGTATTAATGAGGAGAATAAGCATAATTCTAAGAGGCTCGAAATGGAATCGGGGATGTTCCACATGCTTATAAGCAATAGCTCCGACTATATCTTCTTTAAGGATACCAACGGAAGGTTTACCAAGCTAAACGATTCGGTTCTTGAGATGTTTGGACTAAGCTCGGAATCCGAAGCAATTGGAAAAACCGTTTACGATTTCTACCCTCCAGAAATAGCGCAGAAGCTAGAAGAAGAGGAGCAGCATATCATAAACACCAAGACTCCGATTGTGAATAAGGAGATTGGCGTTACGTTTAAAAATGGAGCCTCGGTAAATATGATTCTGACCAAGCGTCCTATTACCGATAGCAATGGAGATGTAATTGGATTATATGGAGTTTACAAGCTTCCAAAAGATAAGGACCTCTTCAACATCAAGAATGTAAAAACGCAAGGATAGGAAAAAAGCGGGCTAAAAACCCGCTTTTTTTATGCCAATTAGCCAAAGTAACGCTTAGCTATACATCCAGCTTAACGATGGTAATTCCTGCACCTCCCAGCTCTTCGCGCTCATCGCTCACCTGCTTAACGAGGTCAACGGTTCTCAGGTAATCTCTAATAAGCTGTTTCAGAATACCATTTCCTTTGCCATGCAAAATGCGCAAGTCGGATATGCTCAACATTATAGCCTCGTCAACCAAATCTCGAACAACCTCTAGCGCCTCATCAGCACGCATCCCTCTAAGATCTACGTTGCTCTTAAAGTTGTTGCGACGGGTACTCATTTCTACTACGGTTGATGACACCGACCTCTCCTGCCTAATTTTTTGCTGATACTCGGCATTTGTAGCCCTCTCCAGCTTATCTATTTTTACCGAAGTGTAAAGATGTCCAAATGCAACGGTTGCACTCGAACCCGAAAGTTGTGTTATCTCACCTACGGCATCCTGTCCTTTTAATCGAACCTTATCACCAACCTCCAGAGGCCTTTCGGTTCTCTTCGGAGCATCTTGTTGAGGAGCATCCCTCTTGGTTTGCTTCTTTTCTTGACGCTGACGTAGCTGATCCATTTTTCGAAGAATACGCTCATCTTCGCTAGCGCTACCAGCTTCAAGGTGCTGCTTATCTTCCTCTAGCAGCTTACGAACTTGCTTGGTTCGTTCTTTATCGGCATTGCTCTCTTTAATTTCCCTGATTGTCCGCTCAATGCTCTTATTGGCATTAGCCACAAGCAGCTTAGCCTCCTGACGGGCATTATCAATAACCTCCTTACGGAGCTCTTTTACCTCCGACAGCTCCTTTTCGTATTTGGCAACCAGCTCTTCTAAGCGCTTTTCGTTCTTCTTTACTTTTTCGCGCTTACTCTCCCAGTAGCTCTTGTCTCTTGCAATTTGTCGAAGCTGCCTCTCCATGCTTACGTAGCCATCACCAACCTTTTCGGCTGCCGACGTAAGCACCGATTCTGGCAATCCTATTTTACGAGCTATCTCGAATGCAAACGAGCTTCCCGGCTTGCCCATTTCCAGCTTAAACATTGGCTGAATCTTTTGCACGTCGAACATCATCGCTCCGTTGGCAATACCCTTTGCTTCGGCAGCAAAGTACTTTAAGTTCGAAAAGTGGGTGGTTATAACGCCAAATGTTTTGCGCTCCAGGAACTGCGCCAAAAGCGACTCTGCAATTGCTCCTCCAACAGTAGGCTCAGTTCCAGAGCCAAACTCATCTATCAGAATAGCCGATCGCTCGTTGATGGTTTTAAGAAATATCTTCATGTTGAGAAGATGCGAGCTGTAGGTACTCAAATCATTCTCCAAGCTCTGCTCGTCGCCTATATCAATTAGTAAGCTCTCAAAAATCCCCATCTCCGATATTTCGGACATAGGAACCAAAAAGCCGCACTGAAGCATATACTGTAAAAGGCCAACTGTAGTTAAGCAAACCGACTTACCTCCAGCATTTGGCCCCGAAATGAGCAGCAGGTGCGATTCTTTGCTTAGCTCTATATTTAGCGGAACAACCTGCTTCCCCTCTTTTTTAAGGGTAAGCATCAGTATCGGATGCTTGGCATTTCGCCACGCAATATGCGGATAATCAACCAGAATAGGTTTTACAGCATCTACCTCAAGCGCAACCTTCGCTTTGGCCTTAACAAAGTCAACCGTAGCCATATAGTCAACCGCCCCCAGCAAATCAGGAAGCAGAGGACGTAAGGTATCGGCAAACTTTGTAAGAATCGCCACAACCTCTCTTCGCTCGTCGTAGTACAGCTCCTTTATCTCGTTATTAAGGTCTACAACCTCTATAGGCTCGATGTAAAACGTTTTTCCTGTGGCCGATTCGTCATGTACAAAACCTTTTATCTTTCTTTTGTTGGATGCGCTTACCGGTATTACAGGACGACCTTCACGAATCGCGATTTGTGCATCCTCTTCTACAAATCCCTCTGTCTGAGCCACTTTAAGTATAGAGGCCATTCGTCGCGAAATTTGCGACTCCTTGGCTGCAATTTCTCTGCGTATCTCGAGCAGCTTTGGCGATGCATTATCCTTAACCCGCCCAAATCGGTCTATTATGGCATCTATGCTAGCAACAACCGACGGAAAGGCGCTAATGCCATTCGAGATGCTTCTAAATCGTGGATACTTATCCTCTTCTGTTTTTCGGAGAAAGTTAAGAATAGAGTTTACCACATCTAGGGCACTTCGGAGCAGCAGCAGCTCGTTGGTATCTAAAAAAGTCCCCACAACGCTTAGCTTCTTTAGCAGCTGGTTAACATCTACATAGCCCGATTGAGGAAAGCCCTCTTCCATCAGAAGTATCTGACGAAGCTCTTCTACTAAGCATACCTCCTCCTCAACCCAGCTATAGCTTGTTGTAAACTTTACAGAGCGAAGCTTCTCCTTTGCTTGCTCGGTTGCACAAAAGCGCTCGGTTAGCTGTCGAATCCGATCGAATCCAACCTTCTCTTCGAATGTACTTGGGTAAATCAACTTTAATATGTTTGGTGCTACAAAGTTAGCTATGCTGTACGACTTTACCGCTCTTGTAAAAAGCTTTCTTGATACTTTTAACCACTAAAGCTTATCAAAAGAACCTAAACCCCACCTTCTAGCAGCTTCTCAATATTTAAATACTTAGCATTGGCTTTGGCATGGTAAACATTTTACCTGCTGACTCTGTTTGTTGTGATACCCTTACATTACTTAAAGAGCAATACTAATGATTAAAAGATTGCACCTTATCGCATTAGCGTTACTTGCTTCTGTTGCTATATCCACAAGTGCTCAGCAAGCAAAGCTTATTTCGAAGGATGATCTTGCCAGGATGCTAGCTCCTACCAATGATACTACCTATGTTGTCAACTTTTGGGCAACATGGTGCGCTCCCTGCATACAAGAGCTTCCCTACTTTGTAGAGCTAGCTCGGATATATGCTGCAAAGCCGGTAAAAGTACTGCTTGTTAGCCTCGACTTCCCAAGCCAGCGAACTAAAAGGGTGATACCTTTTCTAAATAAAAACAATATAGCCTTACCCTCGTACCTGCTAAACGAAAGCAATGCCAACAGCTATGCTGATATTGTTAGCAAGACTTGGAGCGGCGCTATTCCTGCTACCATAATTGTTAGTAAGAACAAGCGGATGTTCTACGAACAGGAATTTAGCAACGACGAGCTTCAGCAAGCTCTGCTTAGCTTCCTTTCACCTGAAAGCTAGCGCATTGGCCGATAAATTGTAGCAGCAAATAACTTCAACCAACCATAACAACCAAATTTTAAAAGTATGAAAAGATTACTTGCAGTTGTAGCTCTGATCGCAGCCTTTTCAACCGCTATCGCGGCCGGCTACAAGGTGGGCGATAAGGTATCTAGCTTCTCGCTCAAGAATGTTAATGGCAAAGCTGTTGCATTAAACGACTACAATGGTCAAAAAGGTGTAATAATCATTTTCACATGCAACCATTGTCCCTATGCAAAGGCATACGAGCAACGTATAATCGACCTTGACAAAAAGTACGCCAAGCTTGGATATCCCGTTGTGGCCATCAACCCCAACGATCCTGCAGTTTACGAAGAGGATTCGTTCGATAATATGGTAAAACGATCGAAGGAAAAAGGCTACACCTTCCCCTACCTATTCGATGAGCAGCAATCCATCTTTCCAATTTTTGGTGCTACAAAAACTCCCCACATCTACCTTTTAAAAAACACCTCCAACGGCTTTGAGGTAGCCTACATTGGCGCAATAGACGATAATGCAGAAAATGCCTCGGAAGTAAAGGTTAAGTACCTCGAAAATGCTATAAAGGCGCTAATGAGCAATAAGCCCATCCCTATTACCGAAACTAAGGCTGTAGGTTGTAGCATCAAGGTAAAAAAGAAAGAATAATCGAAAACCTTTTGCTAAATTTAAGGCCATATTACTAAATCTAAGCGTATGATTCTAAGCACTACACCAACTATCGAAGGACGGCAGATTGTTGCCTACCTCGGAATAGTTACTGGCGAAACAGTTATTGGGGCTAATATTTTTCGCGATTTCCTAGCTGGTATTCGCGATATTGTTGGCGGTAGATCATCGTCCTACGAAGAGGTTTTAAAGGAGGCAAAAGATACTGCGCTTCGCGAGGCTACCGACGAGGCTATCCGTATGGGTGCTAATGCTATCGTTGGAATAGATATTGACTATGAGACGATAGGTCAAAGCATGCTTATGGTATCGGTAAGCGGCACTGCTGTAAAGCTTTTATAAGCGTATTGCAACACGCATATCTGGTAGAAATGTAGCTTTAGCCGCTCTACTTTTGATAGGCTTGTTGCGTTACTTGCAAATTGCAATTTGATAAAATAGGCAGAGCCTGCCTTGAAGCGTATAGCAATACTTGTATCACGTATTCCGAAATGCGGCTGTAGCCAAGCTAGTATCTATCTCTTGCTTGTAGTGCTAACCATTTCGCCATACGTGATACCTTTTTACCAGCCTCCCATTTTTCTAGGCAAGCTTTACCTGCTCTTTTTTCGATGTGCCAAAACATAAAGGGTAGTCTAACCATCATTTTTCTTAAATTTGAATTCTAAAATGTGTAAGTGGTGGTTAAACGTTTATCTATTGCTATTCTAGCGGCTACGCTTTTTTGCTGCACCAATAAAAAAAATGAGCTTTCGGATGTAATTCGCTTCAACGAGTCGAAGGGAATTGCAACGCTCGATCCTGCTTTTGCAAGCAATCTCCCAACCATATGGCCTACAATACAGCTATTTAACGGACTAGTACAGCTTAATGATAGCCTTGCGGTTGAACCTGCTATTGCTAAATCGTGGGATATTAGCGCAGACAAAATGCTCTATACCTTTCACCTTCGTAAGGATGTTTACTTCCACGATGATAAATGCTTTAAAAATGGGAAAGGACGGCTGGTTACTGCCAACGATTTTTGCTATTCGTTTAGTCGTGTTTTAGACGATAAGGTTGCCTCTCCTGGACGATGGATATTCTCTGGACTAGACACAACGTTTCATAATCAGGGCTTTTTTGCGCCTAACGATTCTACGTTGCAGGTAAAGATTGCAGCTCCAGCTCCCTTCTTCTTGGGTATGCTGGCTATGCCTATTTCCTACGTGGTTCCTAAGGAAGCCGTTGAACTTTACAAGGATGATTTTAGGAAGCATCCTGTAGGTACTGGGCCTTTTATGTTTAAGCTTTGGCGTGAGGGCGAGCTGCTTGTGCTGGTTCGAAATCCTAAGTACTTCGAGTTCGATAGCCGCGGTAGGAGGCTTCCCTACCTGAATGCTGTTAACATATCGTTTATTACCGATAAGTATTCGGAATTTATGGAGTTCATTCGAGGAAATCTCGACTTCATCTCCGGGATCAACCAATCCACTAAAGATGAAATAATTACCAACTCGGGCAAGCTCAACCCCAAGTATAGCGATAGAATAAAGATGCTTTCAACTCCATACCTTAATACGGAGTACCTAGGGATAACGCTTAACCAGCCTGCCAACCATCCTTTAATGAATAAAAAGGTTAGAAAGGCCATTGCAATTGGGTTCGACCGTAAAAAGATGCTCCGCTTTCTTCGAAAAAATATGGCGCTTCCTGCCGAGACTGGCATTATTCCGCAATCTATCCCATGCTATACTCCTAACGGACTTCCGTTTGCCTATAACCCAACGCTAGCGGCAGAACTACTCAAGGAGGCTGGCTATCCGAACGGGAAGGGAATTCCACCTTTAAAGCTCACATCTACCGAAGATTACGCCGACTTACTAGAGTTTATTCAGCATGATCTCTCGGCTATTGGTATTCGTGTTGAAATTGATATCGTACCAGGACCGCCATTCCGTCAACAGATGTCATCTGGGAAGCTTCCGTTTTTCAGAGGTTCGTGGATTGCCGATTATCCCGATCCGGAAAACTATATGGCTCTATTCTTTTCTAAAAACGAAAGTCCTAACGGACCTAACTACACAAGGTTTAAGAGTAGGGAGTTTGATAAGCTCTACCTTCAATCTTTTTTCGAAACTAGCGATAGTAGAGCCAAAACTATCGGTCGGATGAACGACATCCTGGCCGAAGAGGTTCCTGCAATTCCGCTATACTTCGATAAGGTTGTACGTTTTGTAAAAAAGGAGATCAACGGATTAGAACCTAACCCTATGAACTACATGTACCTAAAAAGGGCGTACAAAAGCACCGCGAAGCAATAGGGTAACAGTTATACAATCTCGTAGAAACGCTTCTCGCCTTTACCTACAATGGTTTCGGAGTATGCTCTAAACTGCTTTGCTTGAGCTTGCATGTTAAATAGCTCCAGAATTTGGGCAAGGTACTTTACCTTCGATATCTCAAGGAGCTTAAACTTTGCATTGCTACATATCTCTAATGCTGTTTGGTAGTAGTAAACAAACTTCTGCTTATCGTCCTGCTGTAAGTAGCTGCAAGCAAGCAAAACGTAGCCCGATATACGGTTGATGTAGCTTTGCGAAATGGAGAGCGCGTTAACTTGCTGTTCTAGGTTGTACGATTGCATTGGCGACAGCTTAACCATCCCATTTACAATTGCCATCAAATCAAACCTGTACAGGTCGTAAAGCATAGCCAGCTTTGCATCTCGCTGCAACAGCTCCTTTGAGGGATGCTTATCTATGGCATCAAAAACAAACGATGCAAGCTCTACCTCCTTAAATAGCAGCAAATGGGGAAGCACCTCTAGGTAAAATAGAATGGCGGATAGCGAGCTGGCATCCTGCTTGGCCACAAATAGGCTTTCTGCCTTAAGTATCTGCTGCTTTAGCTGCTCTACATTCTTTCCATCTGTAAAGATGTATGCTTCATAAACTTTCCAAATCGACCAAACAAGTATGGTGTAAGCTCCGCATGTATCATCAACATCCAACGATTTGAGCCCTTCCGAAAATGCTCTAAACCCATCCCAATCGAGCATCTGTGCTCTAGAGATAGCCAATCCAGCAAG
>Ga0209464_10000100_pt1 | contig 29822 bp, 27 predicted proteins | sample DOMMetBare1Fresh_2_FD_187473 | JGI IMG/M metagenome (GOLD analysis project Ga0209464, IMG submission 187473) | Wetland sediment microbial communities from St. Louis River estuary, USA, under dissolved organic matter induced mercury methylation -... | ecosystem: Environmental > Aquatic >...
TGAAGGGCCGGCGGGGCGGCCGCGCCCCTTCATTCCACCCGCACCACCCGCACCCGCGCCAGGCCGCGCCCGAGCATCCCCAGCTCCCGCGCCGCCGCGGCGGAGAGGTCCACCACCCGCCCCGCCACGTGCGGCCCGCGATCCGTCACCGTGACCACCACGGTCCGCCCGCCCTCGAGCTCGGTGACGCGCAGCCGCGTCCCGAAGGGCCAGCGCCGGTGGGCGCAGGTCAGGGCGTCGCGATGGTACGGGGCGCCGCTCGCGGTGGGCCGGCCGTGGAGCCGGTCGGCGTAGAAGCTCGCCACCCCCACCTCGGCGCCGCCCGGAGGCGCTTCGTCCAGCACCGCCCGCGAGCCGGCGCAGCCCGCGGAGACGGCGACGGCGACGGCCGCCAGCGCAGCCAGGGCCGGCGACCTCACCCCGTGGTCCCCACCGCGCGCCGCACCTCGGGGTGGGCGGCGAGGAGCCCGAGCGCCTTGGCCAGGAGCGTGCGCCCGGGCTCGACCTTGTACCAGGTGGAGGCGCCCGAGGGGTGCGGCAGCGGGATCACCTCCACCTCCGCGCCGTGGAAGGTGGTCTCGAAGGCGCGCCCCACCGTGTCGGCCAGCGGCCGCTCCCCCAGCACCTCGCCGATGGCGAGCCGCCCCACCGGCACCACCAGCGCCGGCGCCAGGATGGCCACCTCGCGCGCGATGAAGGGGCGCCAGGCCAGGATCTCGTCGGGGCTGGGCACGCGGTCGCCGCCCCCCTTGGCCTTGCCGGGGAAGCCGCGCGCCACGGCCGAGAAGTAGACGCCCGCGCGCACCGCGGCCTCGTCGGCGCCGGTGGCCTCGGCCCACCACCTGAAGAGCGTCTTGCCGGCGGTCCAGGCGAACGGGCGACCGAGCTCCGCCTCGTGGGGACCGGGCGCCTGGCCGAGCAGGAGGACGCGGCTCGGCACCGGCGGGCCGGTGACGGTGGGGCCGTAGCCGGGCGGCCGGAACGCCACCAGCTCGCGGTGGAGCCGGCGCAGCGCCGCTTCGGCCTTCCGCCGGGCGGTCCGCTCGGCTACCTCTCGCGCCACGGCTCCTCGCGCACCGAGTGGATCCAGCCCTCGCAGCGGGGCACGTTGGCCGGTACGCCCTGGAAGCCGGCCTCCCACGCCGCCGCCGCCGCCACCGCCCCCAGCACGGCGTCGAGCGTGTCGCCCTCGGCGTCCTGCACGATGGGGGCCGCCACCTCCATCTCGAACTCCAGGCGCGCCGCCGCCCGCAAGGTGCGCAGGATGGTGGCCCGCGCCGAGGCTCGCGCCGCGCCCCCTTCCCTCGGCTGCTCGCGCAGGCCGCACACGCCGAAGAGCGCCCGCGCGACGTGGTGCGGCCGCACCTCCACGATGGTCGGCACCCCGGGACGCGGCGGGTCCCAGGGCGGGAAGGCGGCGTCGAGCTTGGCCAGCGTCACCAGGCCGAAGAAGGTGCGCCGGTTGACGCGCGACGAGGTGGGCAGGTGCAGCTCGGCCCGGTAGCAGTCGGTGACGCGCGCCCGGTCCGCCCCCAGCTCGTGGCGCAGCCGCGCCGCGCCGGCGGTGAAGTCGGAGGCCTCGGTGAGGTACTTCTCCTCGAGCGCCTTGCCGAGCGCGGCCGGCCCCTTCAGCCCCTGCCGCAGCAGGCCGAGCTGGCGCAGGTCGGTCTCGGCGAGCGAGAGAGAGAAGTCGACGCCGACGGTGAGCCGCCCCTCGGCCCAGCGCAGCTCCTCCGTCAGCCAGGGGGCGAAGCGGGCGCGGATGTCGCGCCGCCCGGGCGCGTCGGAGAAGGGACGCCACACCTTGGTGAGCCGGGCGCGCTCCGGCTCGCACTCGAGGCGCGCCGCCACGATCCGGTTGCCCGCGCCCTCCACGCCGCTCCAGGCGAGGCCGATGGCCACGCCACGCGTCGGCATGGCCACGCGCGGTGGCGGCGCCCTGCCGAAGACGGCGCTCGCCGACCCGCTGCTCTCCTGCTCGCTGGCCATCCGCTGGCCTCTCCCCGACGGTGCGCCGCCGGCCTGCCCGACTTTTCGGCCGGCTGCGATCGAGTGTCAATCGGGTGGCCCATCGCCCCCCCGAATGGTCGCTTGTGGTGGAGACCGTTCGGGTTTTCCAGTGCCGTGCCGACGCCGTCCCTGGAGGGGGGTCCCGCCGACCCCGAGGGCTTCCGTCGACGGGGCCCCGTGGATACATCTGGAGCAACGATGGAAGAGCCAACGCACATCCTGGTGGTCGAGGACGACTTCGCCATCCGCGAGACGGTGACGGAGGTGCTGCAGGGCGAGGGCTTCCAGGTGACCTGCGCCTCCAACGGCGCGGAGGCCCTCCTGCGGCTCGACGAGGCGGCCGAGCGGCCCGAGCTCATCCTGCTCGACCTCATGATGCCGGTGATGGACGGGTGGGAGTTCCGCTCGGCGCAGCAGAAGATCCCGCGCTTCGCCGACATCCCGGTCATCGTCTTCTCGGCCGGCGCCGGCATGGAGTCGCGCCTCTCCAGCCTGGGCCCATGCGCCTTCCTGCCGAAGCCCTTCGAGCTCGACCACCTGCTCAGCACGGTGGGCCGGTTCTGCCACCGCCACTGATCCCCTGAGCGCGCGGCGGCGCCCGCGCGGCGCCGGTCCCCACCCCAACGCCCCGTGACGCCCCACCAGTGGCCCCCGGCCCCGCGATCCGCTCTGGCTCCGTCGGGTGCACAATGGGGTCGCCATGGCGCTGCAGCGTCTGCACCGAGCCGTCGACCGGGCGGCCATGTGGCTGGAGGATCGGGTGCCGCGCCCGCCGGCCCCCTTCCGGCCGGCGACCGCCGAGCCGCTCGACTGCTTCGGCCCGCTGCCGCCCCTGCCCGCGCCACCGCTCGCCCCCGGCCGCTGGGAGACGCCTTCGCCGTGGGCCGGCGCCACCGGGCCGGCGCAGGTGCTGGTCACGCCGGCCGGGGGGCCGGTGCGCGGCGTGGCGCTCCTCGTTCCCCCGTGGAAGATCGAGCACCCCGCCCTGGTGGCCGGCTGGCGCGGGCTGCTCCAGCGCGCCGGCTACGAGACCTGGCTGGTGGTGCCCCCGCATCACCTGTCCCGCACGGCGCCAGGCGCGCGAGCCGGCGAGGGGTTCATCACGCCCGACCTGGCGGCCCTGCGAGGCGCGGTGGCCCAGCTCACGCTGGAGCTGCGGCTGCTGGGCGCGCTGGCGCGGACGCGCGGCGGCGAGCCGGTGACGCTGGGGCTCTCGCTCGGCGCGCTCGGCGCGGCGCTCGCCGCCACCACGTCCGAGGCCACGCCGGTGCTGGCCCTGGTGGCCCCTCCGCTCGACCTGGTGGCGGTCCTGACGCGCACCCCCATCGGCCGCCGTTACCGGCGACTCGCCGAGTCGGCCGGCACGCCGCTGCCGCCCGAGGAGGGGCTGGCGGCGTTGCTGGCGCCCTTCGATGCGGGCGTGCGGAAGCCGCTGGCCCGCCGCGTCTTCGTGGCGGTGGGGCGGCATGACGAGGTGACCACCCACCGCGGGCCGCTGCCGCTGGTGCACGGCTGGGGCGTGCTCCCGCGCGCCTACCCGCGCGGCCACCTCACGCTGCTCTTCGCCTGCCGGCAGGTGCGCCACGACCTGGCGGCGTTCCTGGGACCGCCCAGCGCGGCGTGATCGCGCCTCGCCCTACTCCAGATCCACCAGCGAGAAGACGCCCTTCCCGTCCATCACCGTGCCCCAGACCCGGTGAGAGGCCTGGTGCTCCGACGGGCTGAAGGTGAGCGGCGAGCCCGTGCCCAGGTCGAGGCCGCGGATGCCCTCCAGCGCGTCGATGAGCGAGTCGGTGGTGAGCGCCTTGCCGGCGCGCTGCAGCCCCTCCACGAAGAGCCGCCCCACCAGCCAGCCTTCCAGCGAGACGAAGTCGGGCTTCTCGCCGGGCGCGTGCTTCTTGAGCTGCTCGCGGTACTTGATGATGGCCGAGGCGTTGCTGGTGGGCGGTGGGACCACCTGGCTCACCAGCAGCCCGTCGGCGTACTTCGGACCGAGCTGGACCAGCTCCTCGGCCAGCTCGTTGGAGCCGACGAAGGAGACGTTGCTGAAGATCAGCTCCGACCCGCCGTCGCGCATCTTCTCGATGAAGCGGGCCGCCGGCTTGTAGGTGGCCACCATCACCACCGCCCTGACCTGGCCGGCCGCCTTCTTCAGCGTCTTGACCGCCTCGTCCACGTCGGCCGTGCCGCGCTTGTAGCCCACCCGCACGATCTTGGTGGGGTCGCGCTTGTAGCGGCGCATCACCTTGGCCACGCCCTCGTAGCCGGCCTCGCCGAAGGCGTCTTCCTGGGCGAAGACGGCGATGCGCGCGGGATCGATGCGCCGCACCTCCACCAGGTACCGCACGATGGCGGCGGTCTCCTCGCCGTAGCTGGCGCGGTAGTTGAAGACGAAGCGGTCGGGCGGATCGTTGCGCAGCACCTTGCTTCCGGAGAAGGCGCCGAAGAAGACGATCCCCTTCTCGTTGGCGTAGGGCACGGCCACGGCGGCGTTGGCGGTGCCCACGTTGCCCACCACGGCGAAGACCCGGCGCTTCTCCACCAGCTCCTTCATGCAGGTGGCGGTGCGCGCCGGGTCGTAGGCGTCGTCGAGGGCCAGCAGGCGCAGCCTGCGCCCGGCCGGGCCGCCGGCCTCGTTGGCGGCCGCCAGGGCCACGTCGAGGCCGATCTTCATCTGGTTGCCCAGCTCCTTGGCCACGCCGGAGAAGGGGCCGCACATGCCCAGCACCACCTCGCCTTCACCGTCCTGCGCCCGCGCCGTGCCGGCGGCGCCAGCCACGGCGGCCGCCAGGGCGAGCCCGGCGACGGTGGTCCACAGCCCTCGGTTGGTCACGCGCACGGCTCCTCCTACTCCAGGTCGATCTGGCGGAAGCTGCCGTCCGCCTGCAGCTCCCAGCCCCACACCTTGTCGCACGCCTGGTGGTCGGTGGGGCCGAAGCTCATGACGGCGCCGGTGCCGACGTCGAGGTCCCTGATCGACTCGAGCGCCGCCACCAGCTTGTCGGTGTCGGGCTGCGATCCGGCGCGCCGCAGCCCCTCGAGGAAGACCTGCGCGCCGATCCAGGCCTCCAGGGTGGTCGAGCCGGGCGGCTCGCCGGGCGCGAACTCCTCCAGCGTCTTGCGGTACTTGAGCACGGCGCTCGCCTTGGAGGTCGGCACCGGCACCACCTGCGTCACCACCACGCCCTCCGTGTAGCGCGGGCCCGACTCCAACAGCTCCTGGGCCAGGCCGTTCGAGTCGGCCGAGACCGAGGTGTAGATGAGCGACCGGCCGACGTCCTTGGCCTTGCGGATGAAGGTGGCGGCCGGCTTGTAGGTGGCCACCATCACCACCGCCTGCGCGTTGGCCCCCTTGTCCTTCAGCTTGTCGAGCGCCTCTCGCACGTCGGCGGTGTTGCGCGCGTACTCGAGGCGCAGCACGGCCGCCTTGGCCACGCCGTAGCCCTCGAGCTGCTTCACCGCGCCGCGCCAGCCCGACTCGCCGAAGTCGTCCTTCTGCACCAGCACGGCGATGCGCTCGGCCGGGATGCGCTTCACGTCCACCAGCCAGCGCACCGCCGCGGCGGCCTCCTCGGCCAGCGAGGCCCGGTAGTTGAAGACCACCCGGTCGGGCGGGCTCTTGCGAAGCAGATCGGCACCGGAGAGGGGGCCGAAGAAGACCACCTCCTGCTCGGTGCAGTAGGGGATGGACACCGCCGCCGTGGCGGTGCCGACGTTGCCCACCACCGCGAAGACCTTCTCGGTCTCGACCAGCTGCTTCATGGCCGGGCCGGTCTTCTGCGGATCGTAGGCGTCGTCCACCGCCACCAGGCGCAGCTTGCGCCCCTGGACGCCGCCCGCCGCGTTGGCCGCCGCCAGCGCCGCCTCCCAGCCGACGCGCATGGCGCGGCCCCGCTCCTTGTTGGAGCCGGTGAAGGAGGCCGCCATGCCGAGCACGATCTCGTCGGGCTTCACGCCGCGGTAGGTGGCCACGGGCGCCGAGGGCCTGGGCGGCGCCGCCGGCGGCGGCTGCGGGCCCTGCTTCAAGGCGAGCAGGCCGATGCCGACGAGGATGGCCGCGCCCACCGCCAGGCCGGCGAACACCAGGACCCGGCTCTTCCGCTCGGTCCTGGACCCGCCGGGGCGCTGCCCGCCCGGGCCGCCCGGGCCGCCTCGCCCGCCGCTGCCGCCGCTGCCGCTGCCGCCGCTGCCGCCGCTGCCGCCGCCGCCTCCACCGGGCACGGGGATCCCCGTCGCGCTGCCCGTGGCGGGACGCGGCGGAGGCGGGCGCGGCGGCGGAGGCGCGCCCGCTCTGGAGGGCGGCCCCTGGGCGATCGCCGGCTGCGGCGGCGTGACGGCCGGCGTCTGGCCGGTCGGAGGGGGGCGTGGCGGCGCGGCGGGGGTGGGCCCGGCCGGGCCGCTCCCGGGCGCTGCACCGCCGCCGGCCTGGGGCTCGTCGTCGGGGAACTCGAAGAAGTCGTTGGGGCGCGCCATGGCTGCCTCTGGCTCCGCTTCACGGAGCGTCCGGATGGTCGGGGGACCGCTCCGGAGAGAGTAGCGAACGCGACCTGGCTTTGGAATTTTCGTCGGCTACTTCTTCGCGGCGGCGGCCCGGCAGGCGTCGCGCGCCGCCTTGACCTCGTCGAAGAACTCGGCCGGGACCACGCCGCCGCGCACGATGGGCCAGCTCTTCTCCATGGCGGCGCGCCAGGGCGCCGGATCGACCGATATCACCTGAAGTCCCTGCTTCTTCATGGCCGTGACCGCGTCCGCGTTGAGGCGGCGCACCTCCGCGTCCACCTTCCTACCCAGGTCGAGGGCGATGTCCTGGAGCTTCACTCTCACCTCTGGTGACACCTTCTCCCAGGCGTCCTTTCGGACCAGGGTGGCACCCAGGATCCAGCCCCAAGGGAGGTCCACCATCCGGTTGGCCTTCTCGAAGAGGCGGGAGGTGAGCACGTAAAGCGGCACGTTGGTGACGCAGTCGATCATGCCGGTCTGGAGCGACGGCACGATGTCGGTGGAGGAGAGCACCACCGGGCGGAAGCCGGCGGCGCGCCACGCCTCGACGCTCTTGGGGTCGCCCTCCCAGGCGAAGATCTTGGCGTTGGCCATCTCGGCCGGGGTCCTGAAGGGCGCGTTGCAGAAGAGCGACATGGCGCCGACGCGGCTCCAGTGCAGCACCCGGAAGCCCTTCTTGTCGAAGGCGGCCTCGATGCGCGGCCGCACCTTGTCGAAGGCGCACTCCATCTCCGGCTCGTCGGCGAACATCATGGGCACCGAGAGCGTCTGCGGCTCCGGCACCACGTCGTGCATGCCCACGTTGGTGATGGAGGCCGCCTGGAGCTGGCCGATGCCCATCTTGCGGACCATCTCGCCCTCGCTGCCCTGGGCGCCGCCCGCGTAGACGCGCAGCTTCACCTGGCCGCCCGAGGCGGCCTCCCACTTCTGCCCCATCTCCTTGAGCAGCTCGTGCCAGGTGGAGCCGGCCGGGGCCAGCGTGCCGAGCTTGATGGTGACCTGCGCCTCGGCGGCGGGGGCCAGCGCCGCCACCAGGGCGGCCAGCAGGAGCTTCTTCACGGGGTGTCTCCTTGCGGTCTGCTTCAGAGGAAGAGGTCGTCGACGTGGTCCAGGAGCTGCCGGGCCCGCCGCTGCGCCAGCACGTTCACCAGGCGGTACGCGGGCGTGGCGTCGGGGTTGGCCGCGAGGACCTCCTCGAGGACGGCCGTGAACGCAGCCCGGTCCTGGGCCTGCACGAGGACGCCCTCGGCGTAGGCGACGCGCGGGCCCAGCTTCTTGTTCATCGAGAGGGCCATGGCCCGATCGAGGTGGGTGCGCGCCTTCTCCGGCCCGCCCCCCTCGGCCGCCGAGCGGGTGGCCAGGTAGGAGAGGAAGAACTCGTGCAGCGCCCCGTCGCCCCAGGACTCGTCGAGCGCCAGCGCCCGCTCCATCATGGCCACCGGCACCGGCAGCTCGGCCACCAGCCCCATGTCCCCCTTGCCGTTGACGATGGCCAGGGTCCAGGCCGAGGCGGTCCAGTAGAGGAGCGGCACGTCCTCCTTCTCGGCCTTCGCCAGCGTCGCCGCCAGGTCGCCGCCGGCCCGCAGCCTCGCCCCCAGCCCGTCGCGCCGGGCGTCGAGCCCTCGCAGGCCGTACTCGCGCGCCCGCAGGAAGAGCTTGCGGGCGCGGGTCCGCAGCGCCTTGGCCTCGGCCAGCCTGCCCGCCAGGTCCGCGTCGTCGGCGTCGGCGGCCACGAAGGCGAAGCCGTACTGGGTGAAGCCGCTCGCCAGCGCCTGCAGCAGCTTCACGTTGCGCCGCTCCGACTCCAGCACCCCCTCCATGGTCTTCAGGCCGAAGGGGACGGCCTGGCGGACCAGCTCGGGGTCGTCGTCGGTGGCGTAGGCCTCTCCACCCGAGGTGAGGGCGCCGGCCGCCAGCTTGGCGGCCAGGCTGGAGCAGCCGGCCAGCGGGAGGAGGGCCAGCAGCGCGACCAGGGCAGGCCGGCGCAATCTGTCGGTGGGATGGCTCACGGGAGGCCCCGGCGAGGCAGTCGCGTGGTAGCTATAGAGCCCCCTCCCCCGGGGGTCAATCCGGTCCGCCGTGAGCTCACTCCCCGCCCAGCCAGCCGACGTCGGCGCCGACGAGACCCTGCCCGGGACTCGGCTGGAGCGCGGCGTCCTCACCTTCCTCCTGCTCGCCATGATCGCGCTGCCGGCGGCCTCCACGCTGTCGCGCCGCTTCCTCGGCCGCGAGCTGCCGGGCGCCTCGGTGCTGGCGCAGCACATCACGCTCTGGGTGGGGTTCCTGGGCGCCCTGCTGGCCACCGCCTCGGGGCGCCACCTCTCGCTCTCGACCCTGGGCGTCATCCCCTCGCGCCTGGTGCGCCGCGTCGGCCACGCCTTCGGCCACTCGGTGAGCGCCGCCGCCTGCGCCCTGCTGGCCTGGGCCTCGGTGCTGCTGGTGAGGGTGGAGTGGGGCAACCAGGCCATGGTGGCCTTCGGCATCCGCGTGGCCTGGAGCCAGCTCGTCATGCCGGCCGGCTTCGCCGTCATGGCGCTCCGCTTCGCCTGGCTGGCGGGCGACGAGGAGCACCCTTGGCCCGGCCGCGTGGCCGCGCTGGTGGCCACCGTGGCCGCCTTCGGCGTCGGCTGGCTCACGCCGAGCGGGCCGCTCGTCACCGTGCTGGTGCTGGTGACGCTGGCCGCCTTCCTGGTGGGAGCGCCGGTCTTCGTGGCCATGGCTGGCATCGCCATGGCCCTCTTCCTGCGCGAGGGCGGGCCGGCCACCATCGCCGCCGTCCCCACCGCCACCTTCAACCTGGTCTCGTCCGCCACGCTGCCCGCCATCCCGCTCCTCACCGTGGCCGGCTACGTGCTCGCCGAGGGGGGCGCGGCGCGGCGCCTGGTGCGCGCCTACAAGGGGATCTTCGGCTGGATGCCGGGTGGCGTGGCCGTCATGTCGGTCTTCGTCTGCGCCGTCTTCACCACCTTCACGGGCGCCTCGGGCGTGACCATCCTGGCGCTGGGCGGCCTCATCCTGCCGACGCTCCTGGAGGAGGGGTACCCGGAGGGCTTCTCGCTCGGGCTGGTGACCGGCGCCGGCTCGCTCGGCCTCCTCTTCCCGCCCTCGTTGCCGGTCATCCTCTACGCCGTGGTGGCCGGCGCGCCCATCGACCACCTCTTCATCGGCGGCTTCGTCCCCGGCCTCCTCATGATCCTGCTGGTGGCGGCCTACGGCGTGATGGTGGGCGTCCGGGTGAAGGCGCCGCGCCAGAAGCCCGACCCGCGCGAGGCGGCGCGGGCGCTGTGGGCCGCCAAGTGGGACCTGGGGCTGCCGACCCTGGTGGTGGTCTCGGTGGCGACCGGGTACGCCACCATCGTCGAGTCGGCCGCGCTGGGGGCCGCCTACTCCATCATCGTGGAGCTGGCCATCTTCCGCGAGGTGCGGCCGGTGCGCGACCTGCCGCGCGTCCTGGCGCACGCCGCCACGCTGGTCGGCTCGGTGGTGCTGCTGCTCGGCACCGCCCTCGGCCTCACCAGCTGGTTCGTGGACGCCGAGATCCCCACCCTGCTGGTGGAGTGGATGACGACCCACGTGCAGAGCCCGGCGCTCTTCCTGCTCATGCTCAACGTGGTGCTGCTGGTGCTCGGCAGCGTGCTGGAGATCTACTCGGCCATCGTGGTGCTGGCGCCGCTGGTGGCGCCGCTGGGCGCGGCCTACGGCATCGAGCCCATCCACCTCGGGGTGGTCTTCCTCGCCAACCTGGAGCTGGGCTTCCTCTTCCCGCCCATGGGGCTCAACCTCTTCCTCTCGGCGCAGCGCTTCGACAAGCCGCTCTCGAAGCTCTACCGCCACGCCTTCCCGTTCCTGCTCATCATGTCGGCGGGCGTGCTGGCCATCACCTACCTGCCGGCCATCACCACCGGCGTGGTGCGGCTGGTGGCGAGGTAGGCGGTCGTCCTGGCGGGGCGTGGGACGCGGTTCACGGTGCTGCTGCCGGTGGCGGCGGACGGCTGAGCTCGGGGTCGGACGACCCGTCCCCCGGGAAGAGCGCCCGCACCAGCTTCGGCTTCACGCCCGCCGCCGCGCAGAGCTCCAGCAGCCTCGCCCTGGCCCGCGCGTCGCCGGCGCGGACCTTCTTGCCGAGGATGAGCTCGTTCTTGAGGGAGTGCTCCCACCCGGCCAGCTCGGTCACCGTCACCGAGTAGCCGCTCGCCTCCAGCGCCAGCGCCCGCACCACGTTGGTGAGGTGCGAGCCGAACTCGCGCCGGTGCCAGGGGTGCTCGAAGAGCGGGGCGAGCAGCGGCGCCGGGGCGGCCGCCTCGCCGAGCTGGCGCGCCACCTCGGCCTGGCAGCAGGGGACCACCGCCACGTGGTCGGCGCCGTGGCGCACCGCCAGCGCCAGGGCGTCGTCGGTGGCGGTGTCGCAGGCGTGCAGCGCCGTCACCAGGTGGACGCGGGGCGGCGGGGCGGCCGCCTCGATGGGCGCCTGCTCGAAGGTCATGCGCTCGAAGCCGAGCCGGGCCGAGAGGGCGCGCGCCGCGGACACCAGCTCGGGGCGCGACTCCACGGCGTGGAGGGTCCCCTTCCCCGCGGGGCCCAGGAACAGCTCGTAGAGGACGAACCCCAGGTAGCTCTTGCCGGCGCCGCAGTCCACCACCACCGGCGCGCCGAAGCGGGCCAGCACGTCCTCCACGGCCGGGCGCAGCAGCCGCGCCAGGTGGTTCACCTGCTTCAGCTTGCGCAGGGAGTCGGCGTTGAGGTGTCCCTCGCGGGTGAGGATGTGCAGCGCCTTGAGGAGCTCGGGCGACTGGCCCGGGGCCAGCTCCCGCGCCGCCTCGGCGCCCTTCTTCTGGGTCCGGCCGGACGTCGACATGGGGCGCCACCATAGCGCCGGGCGGCGCCTCCAGCCCAGCGCCGGCGCGCCATCGTCAGGCCGGTGGCCGGGTGGCGGTCGCGCCCCTCGCCAGGCGCACGATCTCGGCGGGGAGGTCGTCGAGGTCGATGGCGCGCGCGGTGGCGCCGGCCTCGAGCGCCGCCTTCGGCATGCCGAAGACCACCGAGGAGGCCTCGCTCTGGGCGGCCGTGTACCCGCCGGCCCGGCGCAGGTCGTCGAGCCCGGCCGCGCCGTCACGGCCCATGCCGGTCAGCACGATGCCGGCGCCGCGCGCGCCGTACTCGCGCGCCACCGACGAGAACAGGTGGGTGGCCGAGGGCTGGAAGCCCTGGATGGGCGGATCGTCGCCGAGCTGGATGCGCCCCGCGCGCACCCCCAGGTGACGGCCGCACGCGCCGAAGTAGACCGTGCCGGGCCGGAGCTCGGCGCCGTGCTCGGCCATCCGGACCGCCAGGGGAGTCGATCCCGCCAGCCAGCGCACCAGGCCGCTCTCGAAGCCTGGGGCGATGTGCTGCACGATGAGGATCGGCAGCGGCAGCCCGGCCGGGAGCCGGGAGAGGATGGCCTCGAGCGCCGCGGGCCCGCCCGTGGAGGCCGCCAGGGCCAGGACCTCGGGCGGCGTGGCGGCCGCCAGGAGCGGGAGGGACGGCGTGACCGCCCCGTGGACCGGAGGCGACGGCGTGCCCGGCCCGTGCGCCAGCGGCTGCGGCCAGGGGGTGGGGCGGAAGACGATGAGGGGGTCGGCCGAGGGCCGGCGCCGGCCCACCAGGACCAGCCCGGCCACCGCCCGCACCGCCTGGCGGATGGCCTCGGCCTGGCGCTCGAAGCGCGCCGTCCCCGCGTCGCGCGGCTTGGCCAGGACCTCGATGGCCCCGAACTGCAGCGCGCGGAAGGAGAGCTGCTGCGCCTCCTCGCCCGCCTCCGCGCTCACCACGATGACCGGCGTCGGCGCCACCTGCATGATCTGCTGGATGGCGGCCAGCCCGTCGAGGTTCGGCATGCGGACGTCCATCGTCACCACGTCCGGGCGCAGCGAGCGCACCAGGGCGACGGCCTCCCGCCCGTCGGCCGCCTCGCCGACCACCTCCACTCCGGGTGCTGCGGAGAGGATGTGGCGCAGCACGGCGCGGAAGGCGCGCGCGTCGTCGACGACGAGGCACCGGATCATGGCGGGAGGAGCTGGCGCACCAGCTCGAGGAGCCGGCCGCGAAGGAGGTCTCGCTTCACCAGGTAGCCGGAGGCGCCGGCCTCCAGCCCGGCGGCGCGGTCCTCGGGCGACCCGAGCGAGGTGACCAGGATGACCGGCACCTGGGCCAGCCGCTGGTCCGCCCTGAGGCGCCGCGTCAGCTCCAGGCCGTCGAGGCGCGGCATCTGCACGTCGCTGACCACCAGGTCGCAGCCCCACTGCCTCGCCAGGGCCAGCGCCTCCTCGCCGTCGGCCGCCGGCAGGACCCGGTAGCCCGCCACCTCCAGCAGCGTCTTGGTGGCGGCGCGGGTGCTCAGGGAGTCGTCGGCGACGACGATGCGCGCGCGGGGGACCGCCCCGGCGGCGGGCGCCCGGCGCACGCGGCCCACCAGCTGGGCCGGGTTGAGCACCGCCACCACCCGCCCGTCCTCCAGGACCGCGGCGCCCGCGACGTGCGGCGCGGTGGCGAGCCGGCGTCCCAGCGGCGTCACGATGATGGCGGCGTCGCCGAGGACCTCGTCCACCGCCAGGGCCGCCCGCTTGCCACCGGCCGCGACCAGCAGGGCCACGGACGTCCCGCCGCCGGGAGGCCCGTCGGCGGCGCCGAGCACCTGCGCCAGGCCGAGGTAGGGCACGGCCTCGCCCTCCACCGACAGCGACACCTGGCCGGCGCAGGAGACCAGGTCCTTCGTCTCGACCAGCAGGACCCGCTCCACGGCGTCGGCCGGGATCAGCCCGGCGCCACCGCCGGCGCGGAACAGCAGCCCGGTGGTGGCGGCCACCGCGACCGGGACGTCGAGCACGAAGGCGCTGCCGCGGCCGGCCTCGAAGGTGACGTCGACGCTCCCGCCCAGGCGCCGCACCACCTCGGCGACCACGTCCAGGCCGACGCCGCGGCCGGAGACGGCGGTGACGGTCCTCGCCGTGGAGACGCCGGGGAGGAAGGCGAGCCGGACCGCCTCGGCGTCCGGCAACCGCCCGGCCTCCTCGGCGCCGATGACGCCGCGCTGGACCGCCGCCGCCCGCACGCGCTCGGGGGAGAGGCCCGCCCCGTCGTCGCGCACCACCAGCCGGACCCGGTCGCCGCGGGGCTCGACGCGGACCTCCAGCAGGGCCTGCTCGGGCTTGCCCGCCGCCCGCCGGTCGGCCGGCGCCTCGATGCCGTGGTCGAGGGCGTTGCGCACCAGGTGGAGCAGGGGCGCCTTGAGCTCGTCCAGCACCCGCCGGTCGAGGCGCACCTCGCCGCCGACCAGGCGGAGCGCGACCTGCTTGCCGAGCTGGGCCGCGAGCTCCCGGACGGTGGGGGGCAGGGCCGCCAGCGCGGCCTCGGCCGGGACCATGCGCAGCGCCTGGAGCGTGCTCCGGAGCCCGTGCGCCAGGAGCCGCTCGCGATCCGACTCGCGCCGCCCCTCGCGCGCCCCCTGGGCCAGCTCGACGCCGAGCGACCGGAGCCGCTCCAGCCCATCGTCGAGGGCGCGCGGCCGGGCCCCGTCCGGCAGCCGCGCCTCGGCCACCCCCTGCGTCAGCAGCCGGAGGGTCTCCTTGAGGCTCCGCTCGTGGCGCTGCAGGTCGCGGCTGCGCCGCTCCCGTCGCGAGACCCCGACCACCAGCTGGTCCACGTCGCCCGAGACGGCGTCGAGGCGGGCCGCATCGATGCGGATGCTGCGCCCCTCCGACCTGCGCCGCTCCAGCGGCGCGGCGGGCGCCGCCGAATCCTGGTCGGCCGGCGCGCCGGCCGGAGCGGGTGGGTGGTCCAGGGCGGCCTGGAGATCCACCAGCGCCTTGGCGGCCCCGGCGATGGCGCGTGGCGCCTCCTCGCGCCCCTCCTCCAGCGCCGCGGCGGCCCGGGCCAGCTGCCCCGCCAGCTCCGCCGGCGCTCCCCGCAGCGCGGCGGCCAGCTCCTCCGCCGCCGAGCGGACCTCCCCCGCCAGGCGGGTCCTGGCCTCGCCGTCGGACAGGCAGAGCGAGCCGACCAGCCGGACCAGCTCCGCCAGCCGGCCGGGCCCGGCGGCGACCGGCGCCGCCTCGGCCGCCGCGGCGCGGCGTCCCGCCAGGTGGTCCACCTGGGCCAGCAGCGCCGGGAGATCGGTGATGCGGCCCGGCGTGTCGGCCTCCAGCGACTCCTCGACCGCCCTGGTGGCGCGCAGCAGCGCCTCCACGGCCCCCCCGGGCAGGCCGCGGGGGCCCTCGGCCAGCGCCAGCAGGTCCTCGATGGCATGCGCCGCGCGCTCGACGTCGTGGATGCCGAGCGAGGCGGCCGAGCCCTTCAGGCTGTGGGCCAGGCGGCGCAGCGCGGAGGCCGTCCCCGACCTCGGCGAAGCCTCCAGCTCCAGGATCCCCGCGCCCAGCGCCTGGACCTGCTCGCGGGTCTCGGCCACGAAGACGGGCCACACCTGCTCGAGGAGATCGGTCACGGTCAGGCCCTGCCGCCCGTGACGCCGAGCCGGGCGACGTCCAGGACCGGGACGTGGCCGGGCGCGAGCCACAGGAAGGGACCGGGCGGCGCGGCCCGCACCGCCTCGAGGGGCACCTCGAGCCGCCGGAGGATGGCCTCCACGGCGATGCCGAACAGGTCGTCGCCGTCCTCCAGCACGACCACGCGGCGGAGGTCGGAGAGCCCCACCTCGTCGAGGCCGAGCAGGGGGCGCAGATCGAGCACCGGTACCGGGCGGGCGCGCGCCAGGATGGCGCCGATGACGCCGGCCGGGGCGCCGAGGATGGGGTGGAGCCCGGCGGCGTCGAGGACCTGGTGCACCCGCAGCGCCTCCACGGCGTACCGCTCGCCCGAGACCTCGAACGGCAGGACGATGCGGAGCTCCCTCGGCGCCGCCTCCTCGCGGGCCCGAGCCAGGTCGCGGGCGCGCTCGCGCAGGACGGAGTCGGTCCGATCCCCGGCGTCGACCGGGTCGGCGGGGGCGCGGGCCGTCACCGGACCCCTCCCGCGGAGGTCGCCGCGCGGATGGCCTCCTTGAGCTGGGCCGGGGTGACGGGCTTGGTGAGGAAGGCGCTGGCGCCGCACAGCAGCCCCCGCTGCCGGGAGGCGTCGTCCTTCAGCATGGTCAGCAGGATCACCGGGATGGTCCGCAGCACGGGCTCGCTGCGGATGGCGGCGCACAGCTCGTAGCCGTCCATGAGCGGCATGTGCACGTCGGAGATGACGACGTCGGGCCGCCAGGTCCTGGTCTTCTCCAGCCCCTCGCGGCCGTCGCGCGCCTCGGCGATCTCCCAGTTCTGCGCCAGGAGGTAGACGTGCACGATGGACCGCAGCGTGTTGGTGTCGTCGACGATGAGGACCTTCATGTCGGCCTCCGGCCGCGCGCGCCGCCCGCCTGGTCGCCCAGCCTGCCGGCCAGCGCCGCCACGCGGTCCGTGATCACCTCCACCTCCTGCGTCCCGGCCACCGCATCCTGCGAGACCGACGACAGCTCCTGCAGGGCCACCACGATCTGCTCCACCCCGATCCCCTGTTGGCGGGTGTGGTTGGCGATCTGCCGGGCCGTCACCGACGAGTCGCGGATGGCGGTGGTGAGCCCGGCGATGGCCCGGGACGCCTCGCCGGCCAGGTCCAGGGCGCCGCGGGCGCGCAGCGTGCCCGCCTGGGCCACCTCCAGGGCGGCGGCGCTGCCGCGCTCGATCTCCTGGAGGATGCCGCGCACCTCGCCGGCCGCCGACATCGACTGCTCGGCCAGGTTGGACATCTCGGCGGCCACCACCGAGAAGCCGCGGCCGTGCTCGCCGGCCTTGACGGCCTCCAGCGAGGCGTTCACCGCCAGCAGGTTGGTCTGCTCCGCCAGGTCCTTGAGCCCGGCCACGATCTCGCCGATGTGGCGGGACCGCTGGGCCGAGTCCGCGATGGCGTCGGAGAGGTGCTGCACCTCGGCGGCCAGGGCCCGGATGGTCTCCACGGCGCGGCCCAGCACCTGCTGCCCCTCGGCCGAGAGCTCCTCGGCCTGCTGCGCGCCGCGCAGGACCTCCTCGGCGTGGGCCGCCGCCGCCCGCGCCGTCTGCGCGATCTCGGTCGCGGTGGTGCCGGTCTCCACCACCGCCGTGGCCTGCCGCGCCGCCAGCGACGACTGGTGCGCCACGCCCTGGCGCAGCGCCTTGGAGTCGCTCCCGAGCTGCCCGGAGGCGCGGGAGAGCTCCCCCAGCGCGGTCTCCAGGGACGCGCGGAGCGAGCGGAGGTCGCGCCCCGCCTGGCGCAGCTCGGCCGATCCGCCCGGCGCGAGCGGCTCGGCCGGCGTGCCCTCCAGCGCCGCCCGGGTGGCCCGGGCCAGGGCCTCGGCGGGGCGGGCCAGCGCGACGGCGGCCAGGAGCACCGCCAGGGCGGCCACGGCGAGCGCCACCACGAAGGCGGCCCCGGAGAGCCGCGGCGCGGCCACCCCCGCCGCCAGGCTGGCCCAGCCGAGGAGCAGCATGCCCCAGCGCGCCGGGAGCGCGACGCCCGCGGCGGGCTCGCCGGCGCCCTGCGCCGCCGTCTCGATGGCCTTCACGCGACCTCCTCCGCCGGGGCGCTCACGCGAGCCTCCGGACGTCATGCTCGATGCGCTCGGGAGCGAGGACGGCGACGGCCGCCGCCTCCAGCCGGCAGGCCCCGAGGAAGAGGCCCGGCTCGGCGCCGCCGCCGCTGTCGTCGGCCATGACGGGATCCTCCGCCAGGCCGCGCACCTCGTCGACCACCAGGGCCACCGTCGGCTCCCCATCGAGGATCACCATGACCGAGCCGAGCGGTGGCGCCGGCGCGCCGCCCAGCCGCGGGCCCAGATCGACCGCCAGCGCCGGGCGCCCGCGCCAGACGAAGCTGCCCAGCAGCCAGGCCGGGCCACCGGGGACCGGATCGCACGCCACCCGGAGCGCGACCTCCGCGATGCGCGAGCCCGGGAGGAGCACCTGGCCCCCCGCCACCCCCGCCAGCAGGTGGAGCCCGGGCAGGGGAGCGCCGGGGCCGAGCGCCGCCAGGCCGGCCCGCACCCGCAGGTGCTCCCGCTCGATGGCGTCGAGCTCGCGGAGCAGCTCGCTGCGCCGCGCCTGCGCCTCCGGCTTGCCGCCCTCGGGCACCAGGCCCCTCACTTGCCGGCGATGGTCTTGGAGACGCGCAGCAGGTCGTCGCGGGTGCGCCGGACGTCGTCCCAGTCGGACGGCTTGGCGGCCTCGAAGCCGCGCTTCATGTTGAGGGCCTCCAGGATGGCGGCGTTGGAGGGGTTCTTGGAGAACTCCACCAGGGCCTTCTGGACCTTGGCCACCACCTCGGGCGGCACGTCCTTGCGGGCCGCGAAGGGGAGCGGCGAGTACTCGCGCGTGGTGTAGAAGACGCGCAGCTTGGCGCGCGCCTCGTCGGGCAGCAGCTGGAAGGTCCGGGTGAGCCCGCCGGCCGCGGTCGCCTTGCCCTGGATGACCGCCTGGTAGCCGGCCTCGTGCGAGCCCGAGACCACCACCTTGAGGTCCTTCTGCAGGTCCAGCCCGCCCTCCTTCTGGATGGCGAAGAGCGGCAGCACCGCGGCGCCGAAGGAGCCGGCGCTCGGGATGGCCACCGTGCCGCCCTTGAGGTCGGAGAGGCCGCCGAGCTTGGCGTCCTTCGCCACCACCAGCACGCCCACCGTCTTGGCGCCGACCTCCCGGGCGAAGGCGGCGTAGCTCTGGTCGGCCTGAACGTAGGCCAGGGTGTTGTGGTAGTAGAACGGGTACGCGCCGGCCGCCGCCCGCGTCCCGAACTCGCTGATGGTGGGCGCGGTGACGAAGCGCAGCTTGACCCCCGCCGCCTCGCCCAGGCGATCCAGGAACGGCACCCAGGTCTCGGCCAGCTTGGCGGTGGCCACCTGCGGCAGCACGCCGAAGTCGTAGGTGGGCTCCTCCGCGCGAGCCGGGGCGGCGGTGAGGGCGCTGGCGAGCAGCGCGGCGAGCCCTGCGTTGGCGATGGTCCGGCCTCGGGTCATGGTGTCGTCCTCCGTGTGGTTCAGGTCTGGTAGCGATCGGTGAGGCGGGTGAGGCGCGCCGAGACGGCCTTGAGCCGCTCGGCCACGCGGCGCATCTCTTCGCTGCCCGCCACGGCGCCTTCGGCGCTGTGGCCGAGCTGGGTCAGGGCGGTGACGATCTCGTGGACGCCGGTGGCCTGCTGGCGGGAGCTCTCGGCGATCTGGCGCGCGGCGGTGGCCGACTCGCGGCACACGCCGGCCAGGTTGCCGATGGTCGAGCCGGCCCGCTTGGCCAGCGCCGCGGTGGAGCGCGCCGTGTCGGTGCCCTGGTGGGTGGCCACCGCCGCCGCCTTGGCGCTGTCCACGATCTGGTTGAGCAGCTTGGGGACCTCGCCGGCCGTCCCGCTCGACTGCTCCGCCAGGGCCCGCATCTCGCGGGCGATGATGGAGAAGTTGGCGCCGGTCTCCCCGGTGCGGGCCGCCTGGATGGCGGCGTTGAGCGCCAGCACGTTGGAGCGGAGCGCCAGGTCCTTCACCTTGCCGATGATGTCGCTCACCTCGCCGACCCGCCCGGTGAGGTCGCCGAGCCGCTGCCCGATGACGTTGACGTGCTGCTCGACCTGGTTGGTGCTGGCCACGGCCTCCTCCACCACGCCCTCGCCGGCCCGCGAGGACTCCTCGGCCGACTGCGTCACGGCGATGACCCGGTCGGCCAGGTCGATGGCCGAGCCCGAGGTCTGCGCGATCTCGTGGATCGACGCGTTCATCTGCGCCACCGAGGCCGACTGCTCCGTGGCCATGGTGGCCTGGCGGTTGGCCGCCTCCAGCATGACGTCCGACTCCTGCGCCAGCGCCGTGGCCGCCTCGCGCAGGTCGCCCAGGAGCGCCTGCAGCTCGGTCACCATGTGGCCGAAGTTCCGGCCCAGGTCCGCCACCTCGTCGTTGCCGCTGCGCCGCACCTCCTGCCGCAGGTCCCCCTGCGCGATGCCGAGCGTGGCGCGCGACAGCTCCGCCAGCGGGCGCGTGGTGAACCGGGCGATGGGGAACATGGCGAGCAGGCAGCCCACCAGGACCAGCGCGGCCAGCCCCATGGCGCGGCGGCTGGCCAGGGCGATCTGCCGGACCAGCTCGGCCCGCGGGAAGCCCAGCTCCACCGCGCCGAGGACCTTGGTCCCGGCCGCGCCGGAGCCGGCCCCGACGTCGCCGCCCAGGCCGAGCGGATCCATGTACTGGGCCTGTGTCTTCCCCTTGAAGGTCACCAGCGCCACGATGTGGAGCATCTCCGCCCCGGCCACCGAGACCGAGCGCTCCACCACGCGGCTGCCCAGCTCCAGCGTGGCCGCGTCGGTGGCGGCGGGCCGGGTCTCTCCGAGCGAGGCCTGCGCGGCCGAGGCCAGCGGGCGCCCCGTCTCGTCGCGGATGATGACGTAGGCCGCCCCGGGGACGTCGGCCAGCGTGGCGGCCGAGAGGGCCTCCAGGCCGGTGAGATCCTGCGAGAAGAGGAGGTTGGTGGCGGTGTTGGCCAGGGTCAGGGCGGCCAGGCGCCCGCGGCTGCGCAGCTCCTGCTCCAGCAGCCCCTGCACCTCCCGGCCGAAGGTGACCACCAGGATGACGGCCACCAGGGCCGCCGCGGCGCCCGCGATGCCCGCGATCTTGAGGCCGATCCCGATCCGCCAGCCACGCCGCGGGGCGGGGGCCGCGCTGGCGGCCGGCTCCGGGCGGGCCTGGCTCACTTCCGTTGGCATGCGTGGCACCTCGAGGGAATCCGCGTCGCTCCGGTGGCTGGCCGCCTGGGGCCGTCGCGGGCCCGCCAGGGATTGCGGCCAATCCAGAGCCGACGCCGCCCAGATTGCGTGATGGTCCGCGGCCTGTCCACGAAATACTCCACGCTGCGCCTGTGTGCGTTCGAGGCACGAGTCGGCCGGGAAACCACATCTCCGGACGAAGGCGCACCGGTCGGCCCGGCCCGCCGGCGGCGCGGCGCGCTCCGGCCGGCTGGGCCAATTGCGCACATTGACGCCCGACGCTCCGCGCGCGGCAATTTCGCCCCCCACTTCGAGCCGGCGCATTGTGAGTCCGGTGCTACGCTCCGCCCCCATCATCCACCAGGGGCGCAGCCGCCGACTCGTCGGCAAGGAGCGGGAGATCATGAGGACGCACCACACACGGCAGCTCACCAGCGCGGCCGGCCTCCTGGCCGTCGCCCTCCTCCTCGCCCCCGGGCTGGCCCGGGCCGCGGAGATCGCCTACCGGAACTTCAGCGCCTCCGCCGCCATCGGCCCGCCCGCCGACGCCTACGCGGCCAAGCTCCAGGCCATCACCGCCACCGCCCTCGGCCCGGCCGGCGAGGTGCGCTTCAGCAGGCTGCCCGGGATCCCCGCCATCCCCGCCAAGTTCGGCGGCAACATCGTCTCCGCGGTGGCGGCCGGCGCCGCCGGCGGCGGCTTCGACGCGGCCTACAACTCCGGCAGCGAGCTCAACAAGGCCTGGGGCTTCATCTACAACTCCGGCGTGCCCTTCGGCCCGAACTTCGACGAGTTCCTCGGCTTCCTCTACGGCAAGTCGGTGGAGGGCCAGCGCACCGGGCTCGAGCTCATCCAGTCCATCATGGACGCCAACGCCCGCAACGTCGTGGTGATCCCCATCGTGGGCAGCCAGGAGCAGCTCTCCGGCTACTTCCCCGAGCCGCTCGGCGAGGTGCGCGGCCGCCGCGGCATCGGCCTGGCCGGGCTGTGCCAGGCGCCCTGGACGCTGCGCTACCTGTCTCCCGGCGAGAACGTCCTCAACCAGGCCTGCGACACGCTGGTGGCCGAGGGCGAGATCGCGGCCAAGAACCTCAAGTTCATCGCCGCCATCCCCGGCGGCGGCTCGCTGGTCGACGCGGTCAAGCTCGGTCAGCTCCAGGGCTTCGAGTTCGCCACCCCCCTCGACGACCTGTCCCAGCTCTTCACCGGCACCGACAACCCGGGGACCGTCGGCGTCCGCTACGTGCACACCCCCGGCTGGCAGCAGCAGTTCCTCATCACCTGGATGATCGTCAACAAGCAGGTCTGGGAGGCGCTCACCCCGGCCCAGCAGGTCCTGGCGCAGAGCGTGGCCCGCGACCACCTGGTCTCCTCCTACGGCGAGAACATGCGCCAGCAGGGGCCGTCGCTGCGCTTCATCCTGGACGCCAACCGCCTCGACGCCGACCGGTCCAACGACATGGTGCTGGTGAAGTGGCCGGCCCGGGACCAGCAGCGGCTGAGCGCCGCCACCATCGCCTTCCTCAACGCCCGCGTGAACGACGCCAGCCTGGGCGCCGCCGACCGGGCCGACTTCGCCACCATCGTGGAGGCGCTGCGCCAGTACGTGCGGGCCAACGACCTCTACTGGGACGTCCGCAAGGTCGACACCGAGATGCGCTTCGACGGCTGGAAGAGCCCGGCCGGCGAGGGCTGGGAGGATCCGGCCCGGCACGACGGCTGCAGCCACGGGCCGCACGGGCGGTAGCCGGGCCCACGCGAGGCGGGGCCGCCCCCGGGCGTGCCCTCGCCCTCGCCCTCGCCCTCGTCGCGGCGCGCGCCGGCGGCCGGCCTGGCCGCCGGCCGCACCCGCCCCGCCTACTGGTGGTGCTCCGCCAGGTCGGGGTGCTTCTCCACGAACTCGTCGAAGGTGCCCGGGAAGTCCAGCACCGGCTCGCCCTTGTGGAGCGACCAGATGCGGGTGCCCACCTCGCGGATCAGCTCCTGGTCGTGGGTGACGAGGAGGATGGTCCCCTCGTACTTCTGCAGCCCGTCGGAGAGCGCCGCGATGGACTGCAGGTCGAGGTGGTTGGTGGGCTCGTCGAGCACCAGCACGTTGTCCTTGAAGAGCATGAGCTTCGACATGAGCAGCCGCACCGTCTCGCCGCCGGAGAGGGTGGTGGTGGGCTTGAGGCGCTCCTCGCCGGAGAAGAGCATGCGGCCGAGCAGGCCCGAGATCTCCTCGTTGGAGAGCTTGTCCTCCAGCTCGCGCAGCCAGCCGAAGGCGGTGGTGCCGGGGCGGATGACCCCGGCCTGGTCTTGCGGCAGGTAGCCCACCGAGGCCTGGTGGCCCCACTTGACGTGCCCCTTGTCGGGCTTCAGGTCGCCCGCGATCATCTTCACCAGCGTCGACTTGCCCACGCCGTTCTTGCCGATGACGCAGACCTTCTCGCCGCGGGTGACGAGCGCGCTGAAGGGCAGGACGACCCGGTCGTCGCCGAAGTGCTTCTCGATCCCCTCGACGGTGAGGGTCTGCTTGCCGCTCGGCGCCTTCTGCTCGAACTTGATGAAGGGGGTGGCGATGTTGGACCGCTTCATGTCCTCCAGCTTGAGCTTCTGCATGGCGCGGATGCGGCTCTGCACCTGCGAGGCGCGGGTGCCGGCGTGGAAGCGGGCCACGAAGTCCTGCAGCTGGAGGATCTTCTTCTTCTTCTCGGAGTTCTCCGACTCGACGCGGCTGCGCACCTGGCCCTTCTGCCGGACCATCTCGTCGTAGCCGCCCGGGTAGAGGATGATGGCCTCGTAGTCGATGTCGGCGATGTGGGTGCAGATGGCGTTGAGGAAGTGCCGGTCGTGGCTGATGGTGATGAGCACGCCGTCGTAGGCGTGGAGGAACTTCTCGAGCCAGCGGATGGAGTCGATGTCGAGGTGGTTGGTGGGCTCGTCGAGCAGCAGCCCCTGGGGGTTGCCGAAGAGGGCCTGCGCCAGCAGCACGCGCAGCTTGTAGCCGCCCGCCAGGGCGCGCATGGGCTGGTCGTGGAACTCCACGTCGATGCCCAGGCCGTTGAGCAGCTCGCCGGCGCTGGCCTCGGCGGCGTAGCCGTCCTCCTCGCCGATGATCCCCTCCAGCTCGGCCAGCCGCATGCCGTCCTCGTCGGTCATGGCCGGCTTGGCGAGGAGCGACTCCTTCTCGGAGAGGGCCGCCCAGAGCGGGGCGTTGCCCATGAGGATCACGTCGACCACCCGGGCGTCCTCGTAGCGGAAGTGGTCCTGCCGCAGGATGCCGAGCCGCCTGGGCCGGAGGACCACGCCGGTGTCCGGCTCCTCGTCACCGGCCAGGATCTTCATGAAGGTGGTCTTGCCGGCGCCGTTGGGGCCGGTCAGGCCGTAGCGGTTGCCGGGCGCGAACGAGACGTTCACGTCCTCGAAGAGCTTCTTGGGCCCGAAGGCCTTGGTGACGTCCTGGACCGAGATCATGGCGGGCGGTTTGTATCGGAAACGGCCGGGCGGCGGAAGGGCGGCCGGGCGCGCCCGCACCTTCCCGCTTGGTCGCCGGAGGATCCCTGCACTAGGGTTCCGGACCATGAGAGTGAGCGGCTTCACCTTCCTCAAGAACGGCACCGTCCTCGGCTTCCCCTACGAGCAGAGCCTGCGCTCGCTGCTGCCGCTGGTGGACGAGCTGGTGGTGGCGGTCGGGCCGAGCAGCGACGACACGCTGGAGCGCGTGCGGCGGCTGGCGGCGGCCGAGCCGCGCCTCCGCGTCATCGAGACCACCTGGAACGAGGGGATGGCCAGCCGGGGCTTCGTCTACTCCCAGCAGAAGATGATCGCCCAGTTCAACTGCACCGGGGACTGGGCCTTCTACCTGGAGGGCGACGAGGTCATCCACGAGCAGGACGTGCCGGCCATCCGCGCCGCCCTGGAGCGCCACCTCGGCGATCCGCGCGTCGAGGCGCTGGCCTTCGACTACCTGCACTTCTACGGGCGGCCCGACCAGCTGGCCATCTCGCCCGCGTGGTACCGGCGCGAGTGCCGCGTCATCCGCAACACCATCCGCTCCTACGCCCCCGACGGACAGTACTGGGTGGTGATGGACCTGCGGCGCACCGGGCGCTACCCGCGCGCCGCCCTGGCGGGCGTGCCCATCTACCACTACGGCCACGTGCGCAAGCGCGAGCGCATGGCCGCCAAGGTGCGCGCCACCGTGAAGTACTGGGACGTCGCGCCCGCCGAGACGTTCGACTACGGCAACTTCGATCCCCAGGCGCTCGGCCCGTTCACGGGGACCCACCCTGCCATCATGCGGGAGTGGCTCGCCACCGAGGCCGAGCTGGAGTTCGCGCCGGTGCCCGGCTACCGGCTCAGCTTGCGCGAGAAGAAGCACCGGTGGTTGATGCGCCTGGAGCGGCTGCTCGGCGCCGACTTCAGCAAGCGCCACTTCACGTTGGTGCGCTAGACCGTGCACGATTCGCGATCACCCATCGGGCAGTACCGGGTGGTGATGGACCTGCGGCGCTCGGCGCGTTCACGGGGACCCACCCGGCGCGACATGCGCGAGTGACTGGCCACCGAGGCGGACCTGGCGTTGGCGCCGGGGCCCGGTCCGGTCCCCGGTGGAGCACCTGCGCTATGGTGCGGCGGCCATGAAGGTCTGCCTCGCCACCCACGGGACGTTCCTCGACCCCGCCGGCGTCGTCGCCGGCAACAGCGTGCGCGCCTACTACCTGACCCGCGGGCTGGTGGAGCGGGGCGTCGAGGTGGTCCACCTCCATCCCCGCGCGCTCGAGCGCGGCGACCGGCCTCGCCCGGCCCTCCCGGAGGGGGTCACGGTGGAGGCCTACGACGACGGCCGCGACCTCCTGGCGCGCATCGAGCGTGCCCGGCCCGACGCCGTGCTGGTGGGCTACTGGGACCTCCTCGACCACTTCCCGGAGGGCTACCACTACCCGCTGATCGTCGACGTGGTGGCGCCGCGCATCCTGGAGGGGCTCTTCGAGCAGCGCGACCTCTCCAAGGAGGCCTGGCGGATCCTGGAGCGCTACCGGCGCGCCGACCTGTTCCTGGCGGGCAACCAGCGCCAGCGCCACTTCCTCGTCCCCTGGCTCATCCTGGCCGGGATGCGCTGCGCCGCCGGCACGCCGGTGGCGGTGGTCCCCATCTCCACCGAGCCGGCGCCCCCCGCGGAGCGTCCGCCCTGGGCCGGCGAGTGGCGCTTCGTCTCCGGCGGGGTGACCTGGCCGTGGCGCCGGACCGAGGCCTTCCACGCGCCCCTCGTCGAGACGCTGGCCGAGGGCCCGGCGCGCTTCGACCTCTTCGCCGGCGGCTACGTCTACGCCCCCGCCGCCGGCGCCGGCGCTGGCGCCCCGGCGCGGCCGCGCAGCGCCGACCGGGTGGCCTGGCGCGACCTGCTCCCCTACGGCGAGATGCAGGCCTTCCTGGCCGCCTCGTGCGACGTGGGGGTCGAGCTCGCCGAGTACAACCTGGAGCGCGACTTCAGCCAGTCCTTCCGCTCGGCGGAGTACCTGCGCCACGGGCTGCCGCTCCTGTGCAACCGCTACCTGGAGCTGGCCGAGCTGGTGGAGGGCTACGACGCGGGCTGGCTGGTGACGGGGCCTGCCGACGTCCCCGCCACCCTGCGGACCATCTTCGCCTCCCGCGAGGCCTGGGAGCGCAAGTCCCTTGGCGCGCGCCGGCTGGTGGCGGAGCGGCTCCACTACGCACGGACCATCGAGCCGGTGCTGGCCTTCCTGCGGGCCCCGCGGCGGCCGGAGTGGAGCCGGCGCCCCCTCCTCTCGACCACGCCGCTGCGCCTCCTGCGCTCCAGGCTGCGCACGCTGTTCCGGTAGGCCGAACCGAAGGGTACAATGCGCGGCTCCATGGCCACTCCCCGCAAGGGCATCATCCTCGCCGGTGGCGCCGGCACCCGGCTCTCGCCGGCCACCAACGTGGTCTCGAAGCAGCTGCTCCCGGTCTACGACAAGCCGATGGTCTACTACCCGCTCTCGACGCTGATGCTGGCCGGCATCCGGGAGATCCTGGTCATCTCCACGCCGCAGGACACGCCGCGCTTCGCCGAGCTGCTCGGCGACGGGAGCGCCTGGGGCCTCGACCTCCGCTACGCGGTGCAGCCGCGCCCCGAGGGGCTGGCCCAGGCGTTCCACCTCGGCGCCGACTTCGTGCGGGGCGGGCCGTCGGCCCTGGTGCTGGGCGACAACCTCTTCTACGGCCACGACCTGCAGGCCCAGCTGCGGGCCGCCAGCGACCGGCAGGACGGCGCCACCGTCTTCGCCTACGCGGTCTCCGACCCCGAGCGCTACGGCGTCATCGAGTTCGACGCCGAGCGGCGGGCCATCTCCATCGAGGAGAAGCCGGCCCGGCCCCGCTCGCGCTACGCCGTCACCGGCCTCTACTTCTACGACGAGCAGGTGGTGGAGCTGGCCCGCTCCCTCCGCCCCTCGGCGCGCGGCGAGCTGGAGATCACCGACCTCAACCGGCGCTACCTGGAGCAGGGCACGCTGACGGTGGAGCTCATGGGGCGCGGCTTCGCCTGGCTCGACACCGGCACCCACGACTCGCTGCTCGACGCCGGTCACTTCATCGCCACCATCGAGAAGCGGCAGGGGCTCAAGGTCGCCTGCCCCGAGGAGGTGGCCTGGCGCCAGGGCTGGATCGACGACGCCCAGCTCCTGCGCTGCGCCGCCGCGCTCGGGAAGTCGGGCTACGGCGCCTACCTGCGCGCCCTCGTCGAGACGCGGGTGTTCTGATGGAGGTGCGCGCCACGCCCCTGGCCGGCCTGGTGGTGGTGGAGCCCCGCGTCTTCGGGGACGCCCGCGGCTTCTTCTTCGAGAGCTTCAACCGGCGGGCCCTGGAGGCGGCCCTGCACCGGCCGCTGGAGTTCGTGCAGGACAACCACAGCCTCTCGGGGCGCGGCGTGCTGCGGGGGCTCCACTACCAGCGGCCCCACCCGCAGGGGAAGCTGGTGCGGGTGGTGCGCGGCGAGGTCTTCGACGTGGCCGTCGACCTGCGGCGCGCCTCCCCCACCCTGGGCCGGTGGCACGGCGAGCGGCTCTCGGCCGCGAACAAGCGCCAGCTCTTCGTCCCCGAGGGCTTCGCCCACGGGTTCCTGGTGCTCTCCGACGAGGCCGAGGTCCTCTACAAGGCCACCGACGCCTACCACCCGGAGCACGAGCGCTGCATCCGCTGGGACGATCCCGCCCTGGCCGTCGCCTGGCCCGACGCCGGTGCCCCGCCGCAGGTCTCGGCCAAGGACGCGGCGGGCCTGCCCTTCCACGGCGCCCCGCTCTTCGACGACGGGGACCTGGTGCCCTGACATGAACCTCCTCCTCACCGGCGGCGCCGGCTTCATCGGGTCGAACCTGGTCCGGCTCATCCTGGCGGAGCGGCCCGCCTGGCGCGTCGTCAACCTCGACAAGCTCACCTACGCCGGCAACGCCGAGAACCTGGCCGGGCTGGAGGAGGGCCCGCGCTACCGCTTCGTGCGCGGCGACATCGGCAACGGCGAGCTGGTGGCCGAGCTCTTCCGCGCCGAGCGGATCGAGGCGGTGCTGCACCTGGCGGCCGAGAGCCACGTGGACCGGTCGATCCTGGCGCCCTCGATCTTCATCGACACCAACGTCCGCGGCACCCAGGTGCTGCTGGAGGCGGCGCGCGAGTTCGGCGTGCGGCGCTTCCTCCACGTCTCCACCGACGAGGTCTACGGCTCGCTCGGCCCGACCGGCCTGTTCACCGAGGCGACGCCGCTGGCGCCGACCTCGCCCTACTCGGCCTCCAAGGCCTCGAGCGACCTGCTGGCCCTGGCCTACGCCCACACCTTCCAGGTGCCGGTGGTGGTGACCCGCTGCTCCAACAACTACGGCCCCTACCAGTTCCCCGAGAAGCTCATCCCCCTCATGATCGCCAACGCGGTGCGCGACCGGCCGCTGCCGGTCTACGGCGACGGCCTGAACGTGCGCGACTGGATCCACGTCGAGGACCACTGCCGCGGGCTGCTGGCGGCCCTGGAGCGCGGCGAGGACGGGCAGGTCTACAACTTCGGGGGCGCGAGCGAGCGGGCCAACCTCGACATCGTGCGGCAGGTGCTGCGGCTGGTGGGGAAGCCGGAGGCCCTCATCACCTACGTGAAGGACCGCCCCGGCCACGACCGCCGCTACGCCATCGACGCCTCCAAGGCCCGGGCGCAGCTCGGGTGGTCGCCGCACCACCGCTTCGAGGAGGGCCTGGCCGCCACCGTCGCCTGGTACGTCGAGCACCGGCCCTGGTGGGAGCGGATCGTCTCCGGCGAATACCGGAGCTACTACTCGGCGCAGTACGGGGGCCGCACGTGAGGGTCGCCGTCACCGGGGCCAACGGGCTCCTCGGTGGGGAGGCGGTGGCCCAGCTGCTCGGGCGTCACGAGGTGCTGGCCCTGGGGCGCGGCCCATGCCGCCTGCGCCCCGGCGCCTACGTCTGGGGCGACTCCGACCTGGCGGACGGCCGCTCCGTCGAGGCGGCGCTCCTGGCCTTCCGGGCCCAGGCGGTGCTCCACGCCGGCGCCGCCACCGACGTCGACGCCTGCGAGGGGGACCCGGCGCTGGCCTGGCGGGTCAACGTGGGCGGCACCGAGCAGGTGGCCCGGGCCTGCCGGGCGCTCGGCGCGCGCCTGGTGGCGGTCTCCACCGACTACGTCTTCGACGGCGAGGCCGGGCCCTATGACGAGGAGGCGGTGCCCAACCCGCGCGGCGCCTACGCCAGGACCAAGCGCTGCGGCGAGGAGGCGGCGCTGCTCCTCGCGCCGGACGCGGCGGTGGCGCGCGTGGCGGTGGTCTACAGCGGCCGCGCCGGGGCCAGGCCCACCTTCGCCACCCAGGTGGTGGAGAAGCTCCGGCGCGGCGAGCCGGTCAAGGCCTTCTCCGACCAGCTCGTCTCCACCACCCTGGCGTCCAGCGGGGCCGCCATGTGCCTGGAGCTGCTGCTCGAGACCGGCTACCGGGGCGTGCTGCACGTCAGCGACGCCACCGTGCTCGACCGCGTCGACTTCGCGCGGCGGGTGGCCGCACGGTTCGGCCTCCCCGCCGAGATCGTCCCGGTCAAGACCGCCGAGGTGAAGCTGGCGGCCCCCCGGCCGCTGCGCGGGGGCCTCACGGTGGCGCGCGCGGCGGCCCTGCTCCGCCACCGCCCGCTCGCCATCGAGGAGGCGCTCGACCGCTTCCACGCGGAGTGGCTGTCGCGGGGGACGCCGCCGTGAGCCCGCCCGGCACCGTCCACGTCGGGATCTGCTTCGGCCCGCTCAGGGTCCTGAACGACGGGCTGGGCGAGTTCAGCGTCCAGCTGGGCCGGCAGCTGGCGGCCCGGGCGCCCCGGCTGGCGGCGGAGCATGGCGTGCGCCTCCACTTCCAGCTCCGCCCGGCGCTGCACGGCTACTTCGGCCCGGAGGTGGCCTACCTGCCGCTGCGCCCCGTCCACCAGCTGCTCCACCTGGGCGGGCCGCGCTTCGCCCTCTGGCACACGCTCAACCAGCTGGTGCGCCACCGCCCGCCGGTCTCGGCGCGCCTGCGGCTGCTCACCGTCCACGACCTCAATTTCGTCTACGCCAAGCGGGGCCTCAGCCTGGCGCGCCA
>Ga0209464_10000102_pt1 | contig 29648 bp, 23 predicted proteins | sample DOMMetBare1Fresh_2_FD_187473 | JGI IMG/M metagenome (GOLD analysis project Ga0209464, IMG submission 187473) | Wetland sediment microbial communities from St. Louis River estuary, USA, under dissolved organic matter induced mercury methylation -... | ecosystem: Environmental > Aquatic >...
GGTGGCTAGGCGGCGGGGCTCCACCCCTTCCCATTCCGAACAGGGCCGTTAAGCCCGCCAGCGCCGATGGTACTGCTACACCAAGCGGGAGAGTAGGTGGCCGCCAACCTTATAAGATTCCGAAGTTTATACTTCGGAATCTTTTTAAAAACTGGCTATTTAGTCCCGTAGCTCAGTTGGTTAGAGCACTACACTGATAATGTAGGGGTCAGCAGTTCAAATCTGCTCGGGACTACTTAAATTTTATGGGGGATTAGCTCAGCTGGCTAGAGCACCTGCCTTGCACGCAGGGGGTCAACGGTTCGAATCCGTTATCCTCCACAAAAAAAGGTTCACAGAAATGTGGACCTTTTTTATTTGTACTATACAGTGATGCTGATTATACGTTCTGGGATCAATTCAGAATAGGGAGGAATGTCAAAACTTTCTTTCAAACTTTAAGTCGATACTGTACGTTTGGTTGTAAAAATTGCTACTTCCTGAGCCTGCTAAAATGCTCTGGTTTCCTGGTAAATTCCAGCTTCCTCCTAGTCCTACTTTTATTCTGTTTTTATCAGATACCTTTATTCTGGTTCCAATTCCCAATGTTACACCTCCATCAAATTTTGTATAGAGCCCAGACTTGTCGTATTTATAGCTAATCGCATTTATTTCCCCATAATCATAAGCATTAAGTAGAAATCCTCCATATAAGCCACCCTCCAAAAATAGCTGTTTGTATCTAAGTTCTACCTTTAAGGGGAGGATAAGGTACTTGAGCTTTATGCTTGCTTTTTCATCAATCTTTTGTTGAATGCGTTTGTCTTCTTTTATATAAGAGTAGGATGTTATAGGAATCTTACTACCTTTTTCTTCGTAGTTAAAATCGGCCATAAAGGATAGCCATTGAGAGATATCCTTACTTATTCCCAAACCAAGTTTTTTTCCTACTATAAATTCCTTTCCAGCAGATCCATTAGTGTAGATATTTTTTGAATCAATGTCAACAAATGATTCGTTATCGACATCTCCGGTTGCATTTGAATAGGTTACGCCAGCATTTATTGTCCATCGGAGAGTTTCTGATCTGGTCTGCCCATGTAAGCATGTTGATAGCAGTAGGGCAGAGATTGTTAGGGTAAATGATCTCGTCATTAGGTTAGATTTAGCTGGTTAAAAAAGGCTCTCTTGGAATAGAGAATTGCCGTTTTGAACAAATGAAAGGCTGCTTTCTTTTGATTTTGTATGATTACAAATCTATATTGTTATTGATAATGGTTAGCCTTAAATTCTAGGATTCTTGGCTTGATTGGTTTTGTTTTGTAGGATTTAAGTCTCAGTTTATTTAAAAGCTGCACTCTAAATGGGTAGAATGCAGCTTTTAATTTAATGCATGAGTGTATGTTGATACATGGCTTTTTGTTTGAGCATGCTAAAATAGGGTAACTCCTGCGACCAGAAATACCTGCTCTTTGTTAGGATTGATGATAAAGGATGCAAATGGTTTTATGCTAACTTTATCTGTAAGTGAAAGATTTTTGAAAACTTTCAAGCCAATATTGGTGACGTTGAAGTTAGAGCTAACGCTATACGATTCGTTTCCTGCCCCAATGAAAAGCGTGTAGTTGCTCCCATTATAGCTTGCTTCAAGATATGCATCGTTTGTTTTGTTTAAATAGTAGTAGCTGTAAATGGAAAATGCTTTGTAGGTATATCCTAATCCAGCCTCTATCGTATGATTAAAGCTGCTATCTTTAAAATAGCCAGCATGCTTACTCAAGCTTGGATCGGAAGGGAAAAAGTAATCGGTAAGGTAGAAGGTTAGCCCAATAGGCGTAGTGTATGATGCGAATAAGTCGCATTCGGTACCAGAGCCATTGCTAGCGTAGCTGCCCCAAGCTCCTAGCGACAAATTTCCTGAACTAAAACTAATGGTAGGCTGAATAGCAGGCGAACTACTAAGCTGTAACCCTCTCCAAACATATCTGCTAACAAGATCAGCCGAGATGTTAAGCTTCGAAGTTTGCGTTTGAGCTTTTACACTTGCTGCAAGTGCAATTAAAGCAAAGAAGACAAGACACTTTCTCATGATTATTGAATATTGGTTAGAAAAGCATCGTGAAATGGTTCTTCGCTATTGTGATTAGAGATTTTGCAAAATAGATATTTATTTCTACAAACCCCTATTGAAATGCACTACTGGTGTTGTAAAAAGCTAAAAAATCGATTTTAGGGGTGTAAAACGTGGGGTGGATGTATATAAAAAAGGAGTTTATGATAATAAACTCCTTTTTTATAGGTGCTAAGTAGTTTACTTTAGCTCTATTCTGGCTCTAAGCGAGCATTTGACTACAATACTTTTAAAGCTTTGTTGAACCTCATCTGTACCTGCTCCAAGGCTACTATCTGCTGCTTTCTCCATCATCATATACATCCGAGGTTGGTTTTCCTCCTCCTCTCCAGAAACAAAAATGCTCTGTTCGTAAACCGTAAGCGTGCTTAAAGTATTTTGCCCTAATCCCTTGGCAATTGCAGAGGCCTTTTCTTTAGCATTTCTTGCAGCAATCTCAAAAGCATTCATCTTATAGCTTTCAATTTGGCTGCTTTCTAGCTTAACAAGCTTTATGCTAGCAATTTTTAAGTTCGAAAGCTCATCTAAGACCTTATCAGAAACGCTAAGGTTGTTGAGCTTAAGCTCGTAAAGCTTTCTGTTTACGATATCTTTGGTACCCCAAAAGCTTACTTTTTGCCTAACTCCATTCATTTTGTCAATAGTAAGATTGTCGGAAGGGATGCCATATTTTTTTAGCACTTTCGCAATTTCAATCTCCTGCTTTTCGACAGAGATGTTTTCTTTAGGATTGTCAGCCAAAAGGATGGAAAAAGTAGCAATGTCGGGAGTAATTTCGAGCTTCGAATAGCCAACTACTTCCACAAAACGTTGCTTAATTTCCTGTTCTTGTCCAAATGCCGCAAATGTACTTGTTAGAAGAGCAAATGCAATTAATTTGAATTTCATATAGTTGAAGTTTAATTTAGACGAGCCTCTATTGCTTTTAGTTAATTCAATAAATGTACCACTTTTAAATTTAGGAGTGAAGTTGAATTGAAAAACAACTTTAAAACTATTTTTGTGCAAAAATATAGCTGATGAGTATAGATTGCTACGGAGAATCGGAGCTTCAGATGATGAAGCTCGCTGAAGAAGCATTTGAAAGAGGTGCAACAAGGCTGAAGGAAATTAGAAATTTTGCGCTATCATCTGGAGTTAAAACGATTGGGATTGCGCATTGTATGGCTGTTGCCAAAGAAGCGGAGTCGGTTAAGAACTATTTCTCTACCGACTTTGAAGTGCTAACAATTGATTGTAAAACAGGGAAGCTGGCTAAGAGCGATTTTTTAGGAGAAGGTTATATGGGACTAAGCTGTAATCCGATGGGACAGGCAGAATATTTAGCCGAAAATGGCAGTGAACTAAACATTGTTATGGGATTATGCGTAGGTCATGATATGATTTTTGGAATGAACTCAAAGGTTCCGACAACAACTCTCCTTGTAAAAGATAGGGCTCATAAGCATAATCCTCTTGAAGGGATAAACAACTTGTAAAGGTGCCTAAGGCACCTTTTTTAGCCATCCTACTTTTTTAACGACGTTTCCGCCTAGTTCTAAAATAGCAAGGCTATCTTTTACTATTAATACTTTAGCTTCTGGAATACTCTCGTCATCATAATCTAATATAATCGTATCAGCTTGTGTGAACCACCTTCCAAGATCGACAAATTCGGTGTTACCACCCTTACCCCAATAGGTAGAATTGTAAGTGAAGCTACTGTCGCTATCGAGAGTGAGGGTGACTTCTATTTTGCGACAATCTGGACACGGAGTTACACCTTTGTAGGTGCCGATAAGAAGAGGGTTGAAGCCTTTGTTGAGATGTTCTAATTTACGCGAATTATTGGAGGTGTCGCAAGATTGGTAAATCAGCATTGAACATAGTAGAAATACAGATAAAGGTATATGCTTGCCCATATTCTATAAATTTACTTGATAATCTGCAATTTACTAAAAAAAGTGCGACTGGCGTTGCTTTTATAGAGCGTATTTTTTGTAGTTTTTGCGAAGCTTAAAAATACTATATGAAAGTATTATTCGGATGGTTGAGTTTTAAAATGAAAGTGTATTTATTAAATATTGATTTAATCGTTATTGAAAATAGATAATATGGTTATAATTAAAATATTTTTATCAATTTTGGGCTGCCTAAGTTTTTGCACTAAACTAAGAAGCTATAGCTATCTTTGCAGCTAAAGAAAAATCACGACAAATGGCACAAAAACCAAGCATTCCCAAAGGAACAAGAGATTTCTCGCCAGAAGAGATGGCGAAACGTAATTATATATTCGACACAATAAAGTCGGTATTTAAAACCTATGGTTTTCAGCCGATTGAGACTCCTGCAATGGAGAATCTATCTACACTTTTGGGAAAATATGGGGAAGAGGGAGATAAGCTGCTATTTAAGATCCTGAATTCTGGCGATTTTACATCAGGCGCTGATGCTTCAGAATTTTGTACAGACAGGGCAAATGTTTTAAGCACAAAGATTTGCGAAAAGGGATTGCGGTACGACCTTACAGTTCCATTCGCTCGATTCGTAGTGCAGCATCAGAATGAACTTACGTTTCCATTTAAACGATATCAAATTCAGCCAGTTTGGAGAGCTGATAGACCACAAAAAGGGAGGTATCGCGAATTTTTTCAGTGCGATGCCGATGTGATAGGTAGCAAATCGTTACTAAACGAAGTTGAGCTCGTTCAGATTATTGATGCGGTATTCAATAAGCTAGATATAAATGTGCTTATCAAAATTAATAATCGAAAGATACTTAGTGGGATAGCTGAGGTTATTGGACATCCTGATAAGCTGATAGATATTACTGTTGCCATTGACAAAATAGATAAGATTGGGTTGGAAGCAGTAAATGCAGAGCTGGAGGAAAGAGGGATTTCTCGACAAGCAATAGAGCAGCTGCGACCAATTATAACACTAAGTGGTACAACAGAAAGCAAAATTTCGATGCTTCGTGGAGTGCTTGCAACCTCCGAAATAGGAATAAAAGGAGTGGATGAAGTTGCTACCATTCTTGAATACCTAAAAAGTGTTGATGTAAAGCAAGAGGTAGAGCTTGATCTATCGCTTGCAAGAGGGCTAAATTACTATACAGGGGCAATTTTTGAGGTGAAATCTAAAGACACTCAAATTGGAAGTATTTGTGGAGGCGGTAGGTATGACGATTTAACTGGAATTTTTGGTTTGAAGGATGTTTCAGGTGTTGGAATTTCGTTTGGAGCCGATCGTATTTATGATGTGCTTAATACACTAGATAAGTATCCCAAAGATTCAACTGTTGGAACACAGCTGCTATTTGTGAACTTTGGGAAAGCAGAAGAGCTCTTTTGCCTACCGATACTTGCAACGCTAAGGTCTAACGGTATAGCGGCTGAAATATATCCTGAATATGCTAAAATGAAGAAACAGATGGAGTATGCGAATAAGCGAAGCATACCTTTTGTTGCAATTGTTGGAGAGAATGAGATCCAAAATGGGGCAGTGTCTCTAAAAAATATGATAACAGGGGAGCAGAAAGTGGTGGCTGTTGACGAAATCATCGCACAGCTTTCTATATAAGCACTTCCCCAAAACTACTAACCGCAAAATGACTAACCTATACACAATTTCGCCTAACTTGCTAACCTACGATGTGCTCGAAAAAGCGGCATCCGGAGAGCTACATCTTGCCATATCAGAAGAGTCGGTAGAGCTGATACAGCGATGTCGAGACTATCTTGATAGGAAAATGAAATCGCAGAAGGAGCCAATTTACGGCATAACAACAGGATTTGGATCGCTATGTAACCGTTCGATTTCTGAAGAAGCTTTGAGTCAGCTACAGGAAAACCTTGTAATGTCGCATGCCTGTAGCACCGGAAATGAGGTTGCTCCTGAGATTATTCGACTGATGCTATTCTTAAAAGCACACGCATTGTCGTTGGGCAAGAGTGGCGTACAGATTGTAACCGTACAGCGGATTGTCGATTTTTACAACAATGATGTGCTTCCCATCGTTTACGATAGAGGTTCGTTGGGGGCTTCAGGAGATTTAGCACCGTTATCCAACCTCTTCCTTCCGTTAATAGGGAAGGGTGATGTGAGGTATAAAGGTGAAAAAAGAGATGCTTCAGATGTGCTGAAAGAGCTTGGATGGGAGCCAATAAAGCTGCAGTCGAAAGAGGGCTTGGCATTGCTAAACGGAACCCAGTTTATGAGTTCTCATGGAGTTTTGGCAATGATAAAAGCATTTCATTTAGCAAAGCTTGCCGATGTGGCAGGTGCCTTATCATTGGAGGCATTTGATGGAAGAATAGAGCCATTTAATGAGCTTTTACATCAGATAAGACCACATCAAGGACAGCTAGAAACTGCGTTGAATATCAGAAAAATAGTAGAAGGCAGCGAGCTAATTGCACGACCAAAGAAGCATGTTCAAGATCCCTATTCGTTTAGGTGTATGCCACAGGTACATGGAGCCTCGAAAGATACCATCGCTTATGTTGCCAACGTGATACTTACAGAAGTTAACTCTGTTACCGATAATCCAACCGTATTTGTAGATGAAGATCTTATCCTCTCAGGAGGAAACTTTCACGGCCAGCCACTGGCTCTCGCACTTGACTTTCTTGCGATTGCACTCGCCGAGCTAGGAAATATATCCGAGAGGAGAGTCGCGCAGCTTATACTTGGGCTAAGAGGACTTCCAGAATTTTTGGTAGCCAATCCAGGATTGAACTCAGGGTATATGATTCCGCAATATGCAGCGGCAGCAATGGTTAGTCAAAATAAGCAGCTTTGCACACCTGCTTCTGTCGATTCTATCGTATCATCAAATGGACAAGAGGATCACGTGAGCATGGGAGCCAATTCGGCAACTAAGCTGCTAAGGGTGATAGATAACCTTGAGCGAATTCTTGCAATAGAGCTGATGAACGCTTCTCAGGCAATTGAGTTTAGAAGACCCGCGAAGACATCTCCATACCTGGAGGAGTTTCTATCGCAATTTAGAAATGAAGTTCCTTTTGTAGAAGAGGATATTGTTATGTACCAAGCAATAGATAGAGCTGTTGCTTTTATCCGAGAGGGTGCATTTGTAAAAGTAGGGTAGAAGATCTTGTATTTGTTGGGGGATCTCAACAATATCAAAGCCTAAAAACAATTTGTTTGTAGAAGCAAGCATCCTGTTTTTAGGCTTTCTTTTTAAGCACATCAAGCAGTAAGAATAAGAGGTATGCGCTCGTGTGTTCACTCTGAAATGTACGCACCGATGAATAAAATGGCAGACCAAAAGGCGTTGGTTGGCTAAAATAGAACCATACAGAGCAAAAAAGATGACAAGTTGACAAAAGTAGCTGGCTGGCACATCGTTTGAAAAAGTAATGCTAGCACAAAAAAATAAAAACGCTATGCAAAAAGGTAAAATAGGGGTATCAACCGAGAATATATTCCCCATAATTAAGAAATTTCTATACTCCGATCATGAAATTTTTCTTCGTGAGCTGGTATCAAATGCAGTAGATGCAACTCAGAAAATCAAGACTTTAGCCAATACTGGCGAGTACAACCAAGAGCTTGGAGACCTAACAATAAAAGTGTCGGTTGACAAGGAAAAGAAGACGATAACCATATCTGATGCCGGTATTGGAATGACTCAAGAAGAGGTTGAAAAGTACATCAACCAAATTGCATTTTCTGGTGCAGAAGAGTTTGTTAACAAATTTAAAGATCAATCTGTACAAATAATCGGGCATTTTGGTTTAGGGTTCTACTCTTCTTTTATGGTAAGTAGCTCGGTAGAGGTAGTAACCAAATCGTGGAAAGAAGCACCAGCCGTTAGATGGGAATGTGATGGAAGTCCTGAGTACCAGCTTGAGGAGACTGCTAGAGAACAACGAGGAACTGATATCATACTTCATGTAGCAGAAGATAGCGAAGAGTTTTTAGATGAAAACAGAATCAGCACTCTGCTAAATAAGTATTGTAAGTTTATGCCGGTGCCCATTGCATTTGGCAAGAAGAAAGAGTGGAAGGATGGCAAGTACGAAGAAACCAGCGAGGATAACATTGTAAACCAAACAAATCCGATTTGGACAAAGAAGCCTGCAGAGCTAAAGGATGAAGATTATGCCGAGTTCTACCGTACGCTTTACCCTATGGCCGAAGAGCCAATGTTTCACATTCATCTAAATGTTGACTATCCATTTAATCTTACAGGGATTTTGTACTTCCCTAAGATAAGTACCAACATCGATTTACAAAAGAATAAGATCCAGCTATACTGCAATCAGGTATTTGTAACCGATTCGGTAGAAGGAATTGTACCCGAGTTCTTGACATTGCTACATGGTGTTATCGATTCGCCAGATATTCCACTTAACGTTTCGCGAAGCTACCTACAATCAGATTCGAACGTTAAGAAAATATCTAACCATATTACCAAAAAGGTAGCTGACAGGTTGAGCACCCTATTTAAAAATGAAAGGGAAACATACGAGCAAAAGTGGGCAGATCTTAAGCTTTTTGTAGAGTATGGAATGCTAACAGACGAAAAGTTTTACGAAAGTGCATCGAAGTTTGCTCTACTTAAAGACGTTGATGGAAAGCATTTTACTTTTGAAGAGTACAAGACACACATTACAGCAGAGCAAACGGATAAAGACGGCAAGCTAGTTTACATTTACAGCAACGATCCAGAAGCTCAGTATAGCTTTATTGAGGCTGCAAAACAAAAGAATTACAATGTTGTGGTACTTGATGGGCAGCTTGATAGCCATTTTGTTCAGCTATTGGAAAGCAAGCTCGAAAAATCGCAATTTGTACGAGTAGACTCCGATGTAGTAGAAAATTTGGTGAGAAAAGAAGAGAAAAAGGTATGGAAAATTACTCCAGAAGAGCAAGAAAATCTTAAACCTGTCTTTGAAGGTAGCACACCATCTGGAGAAGCGATGTACCACGTTTCTTTCGAAGCGCTAAACGAAAATGCAGCCCCTGTTATCATAACACAGAATGAATTTATGCGACGTATGAAGGACATGTCGCAAGTTGGAGGTGGTGGAATGAACTTCTACGGTAAGCTGCCAGATTCGTACAATGTTGTAGTAAATGCAAATCACCCGCTAGTACTTGCAGTTAACGCCGATTTAAATAGCGAGCTGAAGGAAAAGGTAAGCGAATACAAATCGAAAATTACAGCAGAAGAGGCTGTCCTAAACGATTTAAAGAAGCAAAAAGGTGATAAAAAGGACGAAGAGGTACCTGTAGAGCTGAAACAGCGAATTGAAGAGCTAGAAGCCTCAGTGGAATCGCTTCGTAAAGAAGAGCAAGATGTTCTTGGAAGCTGGGGTAAATCGCACAAGGCTGTTAGGCAGCTTATAGACTTAGCCTTGCTATCGAACAATATGCTTAAGGGCGAAGCTTTGAGCAACTTTGTAAAAAGGAGCTTGGAACTTATCAAGAAGTAGAGCTTTGCTATCATACTTGAAATAGGTCTGTCTAAAAAGTGGCAGCACGTCAAACGTAGTAAAAAATGCTACTACAGCTCGTAGTGATGCGGCTTAGCTTGTCGCAATACGCATATCGGGAAACGATGCTACTCTTTTTGGACAGGCCTACTTTTCTTTTGTATGATTTAGCATTAAGCCCTTAGCTTGTTGTAAACGGAATGGAGCGCAAAGGCTTAGTGCTGATTACTGGCAGTATAGGTATCGTTTGATTTTGTGCGTAGCCGTTTTCTCGAACTGAACCTTTTGTTCGACAACTAGCGAAATCTTAGAAAATTTATTCACCCTGCTGTTTACGTACTCTTGTATCTCCTTCTTAATAGCCTCCACTTTTTCGTTGAAGTGCATTTCTCGCTTCATCCTTTCAACCTTATCATTTAAATTACGGAGGGCATCTTCCTTGAGGTGTAAAAAGCGTTTTTCAATCTCCTCAGTATTGAGGTGTACCATTGCAACAAGCTTCCCCCGCTTTTCAACCACCAGCGATTCAACCACCAGCGAGTGCTCATTTATAACCGATTCGATCTCTTCGGGATATATGTTTTCTCCGCTAGGGCCTACGATCATATTCTTAAGTCGCCCTTTGATGTAGAGAAATCCATTTTTATCGACCATCCCCAAGTCGCCGGTTTTGAACCATCCGTCAGAAGTAAATGCTTGCTGGGTGAGCTCAACATCTTTGTAGTATCCTTGCATAACATTTGGACCCTTACAAACAATTTCGCCCTCGCCATTTGATGGATTCGGATTGTCGATGCGAATCTCTACACCAGATATTGCGGGTCCTGTTGATTGGTGTTTAGCCATTTGAGGGTTTGTTCCAGCAATAAGAGGAGACGTTTCTGTTAAGCCATACCCTATAGCAATTGGAAACTTTGCTTCTAGCAAAAACTTCTCCGCAACAGGGTCGAGCTTTGCCCCACCAATTCCAAAGAAACGCAGCCTACCTCCAAACGTATCGAGGAGCTTTTTCCCTGCCATCCTATTGAGAGCTTTACGAAGAGGAGGAAGAGCATAAAGCGTAGCCGTAAGCTTGCTTTGGGTAAACTTAGGAAGGATTTGATTCTTATAGATCTTCTCGATAATGAGAGGAACGCTAAGAATTATGGTGGGACGAATACGTTTGAGCGTAGGAACTAGAGTTGAAGCAACAGGAGGCTTATCGAGGTAGCAAACCGCAGCACCAGCATAAAAGGGAAGCAGCATGCCAAGCGAACACTCGTAGGTATGTGACAACGGAAGTATCGACAGAAAAACATCGTTCTGAAGTATTGGCTGAAGTTCTGCCGCCATCATCACTTGACTTGCTAAATTGTTGTGACTTAGCATTACCCCTTTGGATTTACCTGTAGTACCCGATGTGTAGATTATTACAGCTAGATCTTGAGGTTCAGGAGCATCCCATAGTAAGGGTGCATCTTTTCTATCGCCTTTTACAGTAGTAATATCGTCAAGCTTAACAACTAGCGAGAGAGATTCTAACAGGTTAGCATCAAGCTTAGCCGAGAGCTTGTCAGAAACAAATATTCCTTTCGCCTCAGAATGCTCTATAATATTGGCAATTTCGGTTGCTGTAAAATCAGGAAGAAGGGGAACAGCCACAAGGCCGAGCGTGGTTATTGCAAAGTATGCAATGCTCCATGTAGGCATATTTTGCCCAAGGATAGCAACCTTGTCGCCTTTTTTAAGTCCATGCTCGGCAAGCAAATGCTTAATTTCAGACACTTTCCGATTTACATCGAGATAAGACAAGGATTCGCCATTAACTAGGGAGTAAGCCTCGTTGCTCTCATACTTGCTAACGCTACCATCAAAAAGGTCAGATAGCGTTTTAATTTCAAATCTTAGCATCAATTCAAAAAAATGAGAATGGAAGCAAATGTATAAGAAATAACTTCCAATCATGTTAGCTATACTAATAATGGCAACTATCGTGCCATTATTTAGATTGATTACAAACAAAAGAAGAAGGAATATGTCAGCTAAGATCCTTTAAATAAAACTACTAGCCATGTTTATTCGAAGGTTCTATGCTTAATGAAGAAGTAGAGCGTAGAAAAGTTGAATAGAGAGTACAGCGTCCCTGCAAGAAAAAGAGCTGCACTTAGGCCAAACATATCCGTACACCAACCATATATTGGTCCCATAACGGCAAATATTATACGGATAGTGAAATTTCGAACAGATAGAACTGTAGCCCTTACATCGGACTCTGTTATGCGGTTAACGTAGTCTTTAAGCGTAGGAGTAGCAATGCCTCTAGCAATGTAAAAAAGCACCAGAAAAGCAAGACCTGGAAGCCATATCTTTAATCCCATAAAAAAGTAGGAACAGCTAAGCATAACAGTAAAGCCTGTAACCGTTGCAATTGGGCCAAAACGTTTTTCGACTTTAAATGCAACCATAGAGCTAACCCCAACAACCAAATTTAGGATAGTCCACACAACACCAAACCATGAAATAGGCAGATTGGCACTGCTAAAGTAGAGCTGCGCCATCCATGCCATTGTAAGAGTAGAAGCACCTGTAAAAGAGGAAAAGAGAGTATTCCACCTAAGCTTAGGATTAGTATGGAGAGTATCTTTTACAATTCTAAAAATATCAGACCATTGCGGCTTTCTTCTTCCAATATGCAACGGAGGTTCTACAAGTAAAAGAGAAGCAGGAATAGCCCAAAAAGCGACAAACGCTTGAGCATAGTATGGATACCTTATAGATATAGCAGCTAAAAGTCCACCAGCAACACCCCCAACAGCCTCAGAAAAATTGCCAACAGAGGTTATTAGTCCTTCATACTTATTATAATCCTTTTTACGCTTTGCGTAGGCAAGAGAATCGTAAAGGAGTGCCGAATCAGCTCCAGATATCATACTTTGACCAACACCAAGCACAAGTTCGGCAGCAACAAATCCCCAAAATCCAAACGATAGGCTGTAAATAAGATATCCAACAAATCCAAGAATCCCACCAAGAAGCATGCTTTTTTTTCGTCCAATAACATCTGCAATATAACCAGAGGGGATTTCCCAGATAACTATGGATATAGAGTAGATTGCTTGAAGAATGAAAACCTGACTGTTGTTAAGTCCATGAGCACCGTAAAACAGTACGACAATAGGCATAACGAGCATAAACCATTTTGAAACTTTTATAATGTATAGGTTTACGATGTTTGCACGTAGATCGAACCGCATAGAGTTTTTTTGCGAAGATAGCACATCCCATTAACTTCAGGATTTAGATACAACTAAAAGCGTCCTAAAAGGCGATTATAGGACGTTGGTAGAAAAAAATGACATCCAAGGCCAACCTAATCAAAGATAAGCTACGTAGTTTAGCTCAATTTTAAAGTCTGATTATTTAAAACATTCCCTAACGAATTAGCTACATATTGTAACTTAATTCAAAATAAGGCTGTAATTGTAAAACATAAAAATATGTGTTTATAGTTAATAACTAACTAATTAGCTTCAATGTATTAACATTAAAAGGCTGTTAAAAATGAGCTAAAAAATCATTTAGTTACAATTTGAAATGATGAAAAAGTAATTGAAATACAATACATTAACTGTTTTTTGTGAAATAAATATTTCATAGTAGTATCAATTAATAATCAGTGGCCTTGTAAAGTATTATTTCTTTCATAAATTGCAACCGTACAAAACAACAACGGCTGTACAAAACACATCCTATCAAAAGAGAAGGATGGAATAGCAGCTGAAAGGAGTGAGCTTCGATAAAGAGGTAAAATTGCAGTAAGCAGCTTTGTCTAAAACGTAAGAAGACCCTTTTGTTGCACTTTAGTAGGAAACGGATTAAATGGTAGAATTATGAACGAGCTAAAAAGCAAAGCGATTTTATTACGTAATAGGTTTCACCTGCCTGTGGTAGGTCGAATTATTGTGGTGCTCGTTGTCATTATTATCGTCATTCTACAAGAAGGGTGAGGCTAGGTCGTGTTATAACAATACAGAATCCTGTCTCACCCCAATGAGGCAGGATTTTTTTTTTGAGGGCAATATAATGGAGAAGATAGCAATGAACATGAATCAAAGAGAGCAGCTTCGCAGGAGTAATCAGCCCATAACAGGAGCAGAAGCCATTGTGCGATCGTTGCTATGTGAAGGCGTTGAAACCATATTTGGATATCCAGGAGGAAATATAATGCCAACCTACGATGCGCTTTACGACTTTAGGGATAGGCTAAGGCACATTTTAGTAAGGCACGAACAAGGAGCGGTACACGCCGCTCAAGGGTACGCCCGAAGTAGCGGGAAAGTTGGCGTAGTAATTGCCACATCAGGGCCAGGAGCAACCAACCTGCTTACAGGTATTGCAGATGCATACATAGATAGTACCCCTTTAGTATGCATAGCAGGTCAAGCTGGGTCTAAGTTTTTAGGAACCGATGCGTTTCAGGAGGTTGATATTGTCAATATATCGCTGCCTATAACAAAGTGGAGCGTACAAGTTAAGGATGCGGAGTCGATCCCCGAAGTAATAGCCAGAGCATTTTTAGTTGCTCGAAGCGGAAGGCCGGGTCCTGTTTTAGTTGACATCCCCAAAGATGTGCAGTTTGCCAAATCTACTTTTTACTATGAAGCACTAGAACATTCGAGAGGGGTAAAAGAGAAGCCCGCAGCCAGGCCAGAGCAAATAAAGTACGCAGCAAAGCTGCTTAACTCATGCTCAAAGCCTCTTGTCTTAATAGGGCAAGGAGTAGTGCTCGCCGCAGCAGAAGCCGAGCTGCTACGGTTTATCGATAAGAGTGGTTTCCCTGTCGCAGCAACGTTGTTAGGTTTATCAAGCTTTCCCGTAAACCATCCGCAATATGTCGGAATGCTCGGAATGCATGGTAACTATGGCCCCAACCTGCTAACCAACGAAAGCGACTTAATTCTTGCAGTTGGGATGCGCTTTGACGATCGTGTAACAGGTGATTTGTCGCGCTATGCAAAGCGAGCAAGGATAGTGCATATTGATATTGACGAAGCAGAAATAGGTAAAAATGTAAAGTGCGATGCACCAGTACTTGCCGATGCTAAGGAAGCTTTATGTATGCTTACAGACCTTATCGAAGTAAGGAACTTTAAGGAATGGAATGCAAAGTTCAAGAGCTGCTTCGTTGAGGAGAAAAAGCAGGTAATAGAGCAGCAACTTTATCCGAAAGATAGAATAACAATGGGAATGGCCATCCGTGTAATTGGTGAAGAGACAAAAGGGGAGGCTGTTCTTGTAACAGATGTAGGGCAGCACCAGATGGTAGCTTCGAGGTACTATCCGTTTGTAAAGAACCGGAGTATGGTTACTTCTGGAGGCTTGGGTACAATGGGGTTTGGACTACCTGCATCGCTTGGAGCAGCCCTTGGAGCACCTAATCGTACAACAGTATTGGTTGTAGGCGATGGAGGTTTGCAGATGAAGATACAGGAGCTGGGAACAATTGCAAACGAAGCGATTCCTGTTAAAATAGTTCTCCTAAACAACAACTTTTTAGGGATGGTGCGTCAATGGCAAGAGCTGTTCTTTGAGAAGAGGTACTCTTTTGTTGAGATGGAGAATCCCGATTTTGGATTGATTTCTCAAGGTTATGGGATTCCATACACAAAGGTATCGGAAGTTGAAGAGCTGGCAGGAGCTGTAAAGGCAATGGTTGAACATAACGGACCTTACTTTCTAGAAGTAGTTGTAGAGAAAGAAGAGAATGTATTTCCGATGGTTCCGGCTGGTTGTGCAGTTGACGAAGTTAGATTAAAGTAACAAAGGCAAATATTCGAGCATATGAAAGAGCATTTTGAAATGGTAATTCATTCGGCAGAGCACGTAAGCTTGCTTACAAAGGTGTTGATGATGTTTAGCCGACGAAGAGTTGACGTGATAAGCGTTCAATCGCAGCATCAGCCAGGAGGCTACCAGTACAGAATTGTGTTTAGGGCAGGTAGGGATGAGGCTTCGAAGATTCTGCTGCAAATAAAACGAGCCGTTGACATCCTAGAGGCGAGCTTGGCACATCCAGTGCTTGCAGAGATGCCCCTTAAAACTCAGCGAACAAGTCGCATAGTTCACGCTAGCGTTGCCTAGCATAGTATCGAATCAACTTAAAAAAAACATAAAATGGCATTACTTGATTTTGGTGGCGTTCAGGAGAACGTAGTTACACGTGCAGAGTTTCCGTTAGAAAAAGCACTAGAAGTTCTTAAAAATGAAACTATTGCTGTGCTTGGTTATGGTGTTCAGGGGCCAGGACAAGCTCTGAACCTTAGAGATAATGGGTTCAACGTTATTGTAGGGCAGCGTAAAAATTCAGCAAGCTGGACTAAAGCCGTTGCCGATGGTTGGGTTCCTGGGAAAGATCTGTTTGACCTCGAAGAGGCTTGCAATAGAGGAACATTCCTTCAGTTTCTTCTTTCAGATGGAGGACAGATTGACGGATGGCCAACCGTAAAAAAGCACCTGACAGCAGGGAAAACGTTGGGCTTTTCGCATGGCTTTGGTATAACTTTCAACGATCAAACAGGTATTGTTCCTCCTGCTGATGTAGATGTGGTGCTAGTTGCCCCTAAAGGATCTGGAACATCGTTAAGGAGGCTGTTTCAGCAAGGTAAAGGTCTGAACTCTAGCTACGCTATTTATCAGGATGCATCAGGAAAAGCGTACGATAAGGTGGTAGCGTATGGAGTTGGAGTAGGATCTGGGTATCTATTTGAGACTGACTTTAAGCGTGAGGTTTATTCCGACTTAACCGGAGAGCGTGGTGTACTTATGGGAGCAATTGCAGGCATTATCGAGGCACAGTATGCAGTACTTAGATCTAAAGGTCATACTCCATCAGAGGCATTCAACGAAACAGTAGAAGAGCTTAGCCAGAGCTTAATGCCTTTAATTGCCGAAAATGGAATGGACTGGATGTATGCAAACTGTTCGGTTACTGCACAACGTGGAGCGCTTGACTGGAGGCATAAGTTCCGTGAAGCAACACTTCCTGTATTCGAGAACCTATACGAAAGCGTAAAAGAGGGGAAAGAGGCTGCTATTGCAATAGAAGCTGCTCGAAAACCCGACTACCGCGAGTCGTTAGCCAAAGAGCTTGAGGAAATTCGAGAAAGCGAGCTTTGGAAAACAGGTAAAACTGTACGTGGGCTTCGTCCTGAGAATTCGTAGTTACTAAACGACAAAAAAGATAAGATGCTAAATTGTACAACAGCAACCCCAAGCCTTGCTTGGGTTCCAAACCTCGATGATGTGCTGCAGGCAATGCAAAGGCTGTCTGGCGTTGCTGTACGTACTCCTTTGGTTCATAATGCGCTTTTGTCAAAAAAGTATGGAGCAGGGATTTTTTTTAAACGAGAAGATCTCCAGCCAGTACGGTCGTACAAGCTGAGGGGAGCGTACAACAAAATAGTTAGTCTAGCAAAAGAGAATCTAGCAAATGGAGTGGTATGCGCTAGCGCAGGTAACCACGCACAGGGGGTTGCCTACTCGTGTAGTGCGCTAAAGGTTAAGGGCACAATATTTATGCCCGAACCAACACCTAAGCAAAAAGTAAAGAAGGTGAAGATGTTTGGAGGCGAGTATGTTGATGTGCGCATTATCGGCGATACCTTTGACGATAGCTTAGCCGCTGCAGTTGCCTTTAGCCAAGCTAGCAATGCCCAGTTTATCCACCCCTTCGATGACAAGAAGGTAATTGAAGGTCAGGCAACTGTTGGACTGGAAATTTTTGAAGATTCTAGCGAGAGCATCGACTATATCGTAGTTCCGGTAGGAGGTGGTGGACTTATTTCGGGTATTATAGGTGTGATGCAGGTGTTGCATCCCAACGTAAAAATTGTTGCCGTTGAGCCTGCTGGAGCACCTTCTCTAAAGAAAGCAATGGAGAATAACCAGCCTGTCTCGCTAGATGATATTGAGACGTTTGTTGATGGTGCTGCTGTTAAGCGAGTTGGTGATCTTACTTTTGGAGTTTGCCAAGGTAGTATAGATAAGCTCATATGTGTTCCGGAAGGAAAGGTTTGTACAACCATGCTTTCGCTGTATAACGATGAAGCAATTGTTGTTGAGCCAGCAGGAGCATTGGCTGTAGCTGCGCTAGATTATATTGCTGATGATATTGCTGGTAAAAACGTTGTTTGCATTCTTAGTGGAAGCAATAACGATATAACCAGAATGGAGGAGATCAAGGAGAGATCTTTACTTCATGAAGGAGTTAAGCACTATTTTGTGATAAACTTTCCTCAAAGAGCAGGTGCTTTAAAGTACTTTGTTGAGCATATACTTGGTCCGAACGACGACATCACGCATTTTCAGTACAGTAAAAAAACAAACCGAGAAAAAGGACCAGCAGTTGTTGGAATTGAGCTAAAAGATCCAGATGATTTCGAACCTTTAGTATCGCGAATGAAAAAGGCGTTTTACTTCGGAGAGTATCTCAATGATAGTCCGCATTTATTCGAAATGATTGTTTAAAGGTAGCAAGGAATAGAAGGGTAGATCCCTTTTTGCTTAGAGAGCTGCACATTCACCAAAGGGGAGGTTGGTTGAAGTGCAGCTCTCTTTTTCGTTAAAAATCTATGATGGTGCTAATGTGTGTTCATAAAGCTATAAAGGGTTGAGGCTACGTTGAAGGGTTTTAAAACGGCCTGGATTAAAAACAATGAATACAAGAAACATCGCCCTTCAACATAGCCCCTATGTTGGTGTCTTCCATTTGCTTATACGGACAAATTGCAATAAGGTGTCAGCATCATTCATTAAGAAATACTATTGTAAGTTAACAGTGTTTGGCTGCTGCTGCCGTTCAATCGCAAGTTTACACCCATTGCTCTGTCTAATGCAGAGGTAGAGCAATTGCTCGGTTGTTTATTTATATATAAAAAGTTACAAATGAATATACTACGGATGCTTTTGGTTGTTGTTGCTGGCGTTTTGTCTGTAACCACATCAAGTGGTCAAACCGCTCAGGAAAAACGAGGGCTTGATGCCATTTCTGTTGGAGTGCTAAAGGCTCAGGAAGACTTTTTAGCCTCACACTGGATGGAAGGGCGATACTCTACAGAGAAGGGGGCTATACTTGCCTCTGATTACATTGCTTCGATGTTAGGAGTTTACGGTGTACTCCCCGCTGGCGATGGTGGAACATACTTTCAATCGTTTGGCCTAGTTCGGTATTCGCATCCCGCTAACGAGGAGATGAGCATTTCAAATTCGGGCAAAGTCCTCCTACCAACCCCCAATGTTGATTACTACATTAAAACTAAGAGAGTACAAAATAGCTTTAGGATAGATGCTGATGCCGTATTTGCAGGTTATGGCCTTTATCTGCCCAAGTATGGAATAGATTGTTTTGGGAAGATAGATGTGAGGAATAAGGTGTTGATTGTTAAGGATTTTGGGAGCGATATTTTTAAGATGGAGGCCTTTAAAGATAGAAAGTTAGATCCGAAAGAGAAGCAGGCAATACTCGATAATGCTGCATTAGAAGCAAAAAGGAGGGGTGCTGTAGCTATTGTTTACTATTCGAATGGTTCGGAGCTAACAAATAGCATTCCTTACATCGGGAAAGCCCGTAGTGTTGCCGAGGATAACCTTGCGCTCCCAAGCGATTCGACAAGTACGCAGGTGATTGCGTTTGCGCTTTCGTCTGTTTATTTAAGAGATGCTATGAAGGATTATGGTGTAGATATTGATCGGGTCGGTGATAAGGAGTTATTGGGAGCAGTATCTACTTCTATTCGCTTTAAAATGCGAGGAGACGTTACTGGAGAGGTCTGTAAAGTTCGCAACGTTGTTGGGATGATTCAAGGAGAGGATACTACCCAAACAATTGTTGTAGGCGCGCATTACGATCACTATGGCTTATGGGGAACGACGCTTTACCCAGGTGCCGATGACAATGCATCTGGAACTGTTGGAGTACTTACCATGGCAAAAGCATTTAAGGAATCGGGAATTAAGCCAAAAGTAAACGTTGTTTTCGGATTTTGGACTTGCGAAGAGAAAGGGTTGTGGGGATCTACCTACTATTGCAGAAATCCATTTAAACCAATGCGTAGCACTAAGCTATACGTAAACTACGATATGATAGGACGTTCGTCTGCTAAGGATACCTTGAGTAGAGAGGCAACCTACTTCTACTATGAGAAGAAGCCAATGATAGATAGCATTACCAAGCAAACGAACGATGAGCTTGGAGGATTGCTCTCGTTGAGAGCTCGTCCTACGCTTGGAGGGCCAGCAAGTAGAAGCGATCATGGCCCTTTCTCAGTGCGAGGAGTGCCATTTATGGGTTGGATGACCGCTTTTCATGATGATTACCACCAACCAACCGATACGCCTGATAAAATAGACTACAAAAAGTTGCAGAAGGTAGTACAGCTTGGCTTTATAAACATACTAAGGTTTGGTGTAAACAGCTTTTAGGAAACCAGAACAAGGGGATGTCTAAAAAGTAGCACAACACACGTAGCAAGAAGCACGAAAAAGCACTAAACCTGCTGTAATGAGGTTTAACTTCTTGTATTACGCACATCGAGATACGTGTTTCTCCTTTTTAGACAACCTCTTTCCTCAACCAATTTTTATCCCCCATTGTACATAAATCAATAGGGGATTTTTTATCTATTATTAAAAGAGAAAGCTATCTCCGATAACTATAAGATGCTACTTTTGTAGTTAAAATTTTCAGAAAAGATGCGAAGTATTCTTTTAAAAGAGATTAGCACGTTTTTTTCGACCCTAACTGGTTACATTGCTGTGGGCATTTTTTTGATTGTAACTAGCTGGTTTATGTGGATTTCTCCTGGCGATTACAATATAATTGATGGGGGTTATGCGAATCTCGATACGCTTTTCTTTATTGCACCGTGGGTGTTCTTGCTGCTAGTCCCTGCAATAACCATGCGATCGTTTGCCGAAGAGAAAAAAACGGGAACGATAGAGCTGCTGTTGACTCGACCACTTACCGATTATCAGCTGGTAGCTGGAAAGTTTTTGGGTTCTGTTGTATTGATTTTAATTGCGCTGATTCCAACGTTAGTATCGTTGTTTTCTGTATATCAGATGGCTAATCCCACCGGTAACGTCGATATGGGAGCAATGTGGGGGTCGTTTATAGGGCTCTTCTTTTTGGCCTCGTCGTATGCTGCTGTTGGCATATTTGCCTCTTCTCTTACTGACAATCAAATTGTATCGTTTATAATCGCGGCAGTTTTGTCGCTTTTTATGTATATCGGATTCGATTCGCTTGGAATGTTTCCTCTCCTTAAATCGGTAGATAGCTTTATTGTAAATCTAGGTATTAACGAGCACTACAAGGCTATGAGTAAGGGAGTTATTGATACACGTGATCTTGTGTACTTCTTTAGTATTATTGGCATTTTTATTTTTGGAACAATGCTAAGAGTGAAGACTAGAACTTGGAAATAGGGAGGTAGAATAATGATGCTAAAATTGAAAGAGTATTTTCTAAAAAGGACAAAGACCATTAAGCTTGTCTCTATTGCACTGGTAGGAATTGTTGTCCTAAACCTTGTTTCTTCCCTACTTTTCTATAGGTTCGATTTAACCTCTGATAAGCGATTTACGCTTTCGAGCATGACCAAAGCTAAGCTAAAGAGCTTAGACAAGGTGGTGTACGTTAAGGTTTACCTTGATGGCGATATGCCAATAGCTTTTAAAAAGATGAAGCAAGCAGTCAAGGAAATGCTCGACGAACTTGCGGCGTATAGTCCTGCAGGTGTTCAGTATGAGTTTGTAAATCCAAATTTAGGAGACGGAAATCAACGAAACGAGCTGTTCGAGCAGCTATATAGGCAAGGGCTTCGACCTGTTAGTATTCAGGAAAAAAACGCACAGGGAGGGATGAATCAGCAGCAGCTATTTCCTGGAGCAGTTATAAGCTACAATGGCTTTGAAATTGGTGTAAACTTGCTCACCAGCTCATCAAGGGTTAGCCCCGAGGAGTCCATAAATCTTGGAATGCAAAACCTAGAGTATAACCTTGTAGCTGCAATTGATATCATCACTAAAAAGGCATTACCCAAAATTGCATTCATACAAGGACATGATGAGCTTGATGCTATGCATGCTCAAGGTGCACTTCAGGTATTGTCCGAACGTTTCAATATCGATTCGGTTACCATTAGGGGACGTATGGGAGTGCTTGATACCTTTTCGACAGCCATCATTGCCAAGCCCCTAAAAGCGTGGAGCGAAGCAGATAAGCTGGTGCTCGATCAGTACATAATGAAGGGAGGGAAAGTTGCATGGTTTATTGATGGCGTTACAGTGAACGACGACAGCCTAGCAACAGGAGATACCTCTTTCGGATTGGTTAACGAGCATAATCTTGACGATCAGCTTTTTAAGTACGGTGTAAGAGTTAATCCGACGGTTTTACAAGATGCGCAAAGTGTGCTAATTCCTGTAAATATGGCGGTCCCAGGTACTCAACCACAGTTTGTTCCATCGCCTTGGTACTACTACCCTTTACTAGGAGGAACTGCAGATAATCCAATCACTAAAAATATGAATGTCGTATTCTCGAAGTATCCATCGAGTATCGATACGGTTGGAGGTAGTAGGCTGCTAAAGAAAACTGTTCTCCTGCAAACCTCGCAGTATGCGAGGGAAGTGCAGGCTCCAGTTATGGTTAACCTATCGCAAGTTACCCGAAAGTTTCAGCCAGGCGAATTTAATAGGGCATGGGCTCCAGTTGCGATTCTTTTAGAAGGTAAATTTCGATCAGCTTTTCAAAATAGAATGGTATCGGGAATTGCTGAAACATCGCAGCCTTTAAGGCAAGAGAGCGTAATCACAAAGATGGTGGTAGTTGCCGATGGCGATATTATAAGAAACGAAGTATCACGAAGGTCAACAGGAGTTGAGCCATATCCGCTTGGGTACGACAAGTATCTTCATCAGCAGTTTGGGAATAAGGATTTCTTGCTAAACCTCATAAGCTACCTTAACGACGATACAGGGTTGATGCAAATAAGGAATAGGGAGCTTGTTATCCGAATGCTTGATAAGAATAAAGCATACACACAACGTAGCTTTTGGGTTGTGCTTAACGCTGTTCTTCCGATTGTGCTGCTAGTAATTTTCGGAATCGGGTTTATTTGGCGACGCAAAGCAAAGTATGCTAAATGATAAAGTATTGTAAATTAATGTTATGGTAAAAAAAATATTGCTTGGCATCGCAGCTCTAATGCTGCTTAGCCTTTCATTTTTGTACGTCTATTTTTATACGGATATTGTAAAAAGCTCCAAAGAGTTTGCAGTTAAAGATGTAGCATCGCTTACAAAAATCACCATATCGAGAGATACGGCTACAATTGTTCTTGAGAAGAGGAAGAATAGCTGGTACTTAAATGGCGAAGGTGAAGTAAAGCCTCTTATGATGCAGCGTTTACTTTACATGCTTGCAAATATCGAAATAAAAGGAGCTGTGCCTTCAAAGGTAGAAGACGTGGCTCACGATGCGCTCGATCATGGCTATACCATAACTTCTGAAGCAAGCGGGATTGTGGTATCTGAGATTATTTTAGCCGAATTTCCTGAACGTCTAGCAGGCACCGTTGGTGTTGTAGAAGGGAAACGTAGGTGCTACTTTCTAGGGATTCCTGGTAACACTTTTAGTCCAGCTTCTGTCTTAACAACCAATCCATTAGCGTGGCATCAAAACATACTGCTATCACTTCTTCCAAGCGATATCGTTTCGGTTAATGTAGATAATATTGCCAAACCTCAGCGTAGCTTTAAGGTTTTTAGAGGCACTGATGGCGAGTTTCATATCTACGATACCTACAGCCAACGAGAAGCCGAAAGCTTTGATAAGGAAAAGCTCGATTTTTACCTTTCATTTTTTGGAGAACTTGGTTACGACCAAGTTATGAATATGCCCGATTTTGAGCTAAAAACGTTAGTCCTTTCAGAACCAGAAGCAATTATGACGGTATCATCGGTAGATGGAAAAACGGAAGTGTTTAAGCTTTACTTGATCCCCCAAGGCGATGACTACGATGACTACGGAAGGCCGCTAGAATACGACCGAGATTTGCTTTACATCGTATTTGCTGGCGATAAAAAAGTTGTTCGAGCACATTGGGTTGATTACGACTTACTTCTACGAGATGTTAATTTCTTTTTGATAACTAATTAGAAAAAGGGGTCGGCAGAACCCCTTTTTTTTGTATTATTGAAATCGCAAATCCAAAAGAAAAAACTTTTGAAAATTAAATAATTAAGGAATGAAATTTGTAGTATCCAGCACCGAACTCTTGAGCCACCTACAGCTTATCAGCAGGGTGATTAACAGCAAGAACACGCTTCCAATTTTGGATAACTTCTTGTTTATGCTCCACAACAACGAGCTTAAGGTTACTGCTTCCGACTTAGAATCTACCATGCAAACCACCCTGCATATCGAGAATGTTCTCGAAGAGGGAGATATTGCAATTCCTGCAAAGCTACTAACTGACACATTGAAGGAGTTTCCAGAGCAACCACTTACGTTTATTGTAAACCCCGAAAACCTTGATGTCGAAATCAGCTGGGAAAAGGGTAAATTCAATATTCCAGGTGCAAATGCCGAAGATTTTCCTACAGTTCCGCTTATCAAGGAAGAGGCCAAGTTTGAGGTAAGCGTTAATGCTGATGCTCTTTTAGATGGTATTACTAAAACGGTATTTGCAACAGCCGATGATGAGCTTCGTCCTGTTATGAATGGTATAAATATCGACTTTACACCAGAATCAGCAATCTTTGTTGCTTCTGATGCCCATAAGCTGGTTCGCTATAAAAGAACTGACGTTCAGGCTTCTGGAACATCTTCGTTTATACTACCTAAAAAGCCAGCCAACCTTCTTAAGGCATTGCTGGCAAAAGAATCTAATGATGTTTCGATAGAGTTTGATGCAAAAAATGCCTCGTTTACTCTTACCAACTTCCGCTTGGTTTGTCGTTTGGTTGAGGGAACCTATCCCGCCTATAACTCGGTAATTCCAACCAACAATCCAAACAAGCTTACCATTGATAGGTCGGAGCTGCTAAACTGTGTTCGTCGTGTTTCGGTATGTTCAAACCAGGCAAGCAACCTTATAAAGCTTAAAATTACAGGGAACCAGCTAACTGTATCTGCTCAAGATTTAGATTTCTCTATCTCTGCAATCGAGCGTCTTAGCTGTCAGTACGATGGCGAAAATATGGAGATAGGCTTTAAATCAACCTTCCTATCCGAAATACTTTCGAACCTCGAAAGCGAAGAAGTAATACTTGAGCTTGCAGATCCTTCGAGAGCTGGTCTTATTCTTCCTACAACACAGGTTGGAGAGCATGATGATACGCTGATGCTGCTTATGCCTATGATGATAAACGCATAGATAATCAATCGTTTATAGAATTGTATCCAAAAAGATTATTGGAGCTTTTAGCAGATAATCTTTTTGGATTTTTTTATGAAATGATGCTAACTTTATGGATGTTCACAAAGTGTGAGAAACTAAAGCAATGCCCCTTCAAAACTTACGTATTGTAGCCGTAGATCTGGATGGAACTTTACTGCCAAACCGTGGTCGAATTTCAAGACGGGATGTGGATACCCTTAGAATGCTTGGCAATAGGGGGATTGTAAGAGTATTGGCTACCGGTAGATCGTTTTACTCTACACTTCAAAATATTCCGAGAACATTTCCTATTGATTACCTCGTGTTTTCTACTGGCGTTGGCGTAATGGATTGGCGATCGGGGGAGGTTATTTATAGTGCTAAGATATCCTCTGCACGGGTTAAGGTGCTTATTGATGAGCTCACTAAGCATAAGCTCGATTTTATGCTGCATAGTCCTGCTCCTAATACTCATCATTTCTACTATAGGGGAACTGATGAACCTATTTCCGACTTCCATGAGCGAAAAAAGCACTATCCCGATTTTTGCCAACCTCTGCCCAAGGAGCTTTACCCTGAGTCGTGCCAAGCGTTAGCTTTTATGCCTCACGACTTAGAGCGTTATGAGCGAATCGCTGCTACTTTAGAAGGTTTTAAGGTAGTTAGAACAACATCGCCTATTAATGGTAAAAATCTTTGGATGGAAGTATTTGAGCGCAATGTTTCTAAAGGAGATGCTCTAGAGCTTCTTGCACAACGGTTGGGTGTTAAGCGGGAGAATGTAATGGCGGTAGGAAACGATTATAACGATCTAGATATGCTTCACTACGCTTCAAGCAGCTATGTTGTGGCAAATGCCCCTGAGGTGCTTAAGGCATTGTTTAAAAATGTACCCGATGTTGCATCGTCGGGCTTTTCTGATGCTGTTGCTGACTTTTTAGCAAATGGCTAACTTTTAGTAGATAAAATTTTGATAGTATGAGAATCCATCAATTGTGCATTATCGGGGTAATTTGGAGCATGTTGTTTGCCGTTGCCTGTGCATCATCACACAAAGCAGGAAATGTAGTTTCTGGGAGTAGGGCAGTGGAAAGCTTGGACTCCGCTCTTGCTGCTAGCAAATGGCGGATGGTAAGCATATATATGGGGGCTAAAAGGTTGGATGTGCCTACGGAGAGCTTGGTGAGCTTATCCTTCGAAAGAGCCGATAAGCGAATTCACGGAAAGTGTTGCAATAGCTATTTTGGGAGCTACGATTTAAAAGTCAATAAGCTAAGCTTTAGTAAGGTTGGTGCTACCAAGATGCTATGCATGGGGCCGCTGGGTGAAGTTGAAAAGAGCTTCTTCTTGTTGCTAAAAGAGGAGCAAACGGTAAGCATCTCGTCTGACACGCTAACCCTAAACGCACTATCGGGTAGGGTAACATTTGTTACCGAACCTAAGGCTGTAAAATAGAAAAAGGTTGCTCAAAATGGGCAACCTTTCTTCTATTTAAGGGCATTACAGAATGCTCTCTGCTATTATTTTTGGTGGAATTCTAGACTTAAGCTAATTGAAACATCTTTCCCAACCATGGCTCCTCCAGCTTCGGTAAGGGCATTCCATTTTAAGCCAAATGCAATACGATCGATTGTAGTTGATGCTTTAAAACCTGCTATAGCACCTTTGGCTGTCTTGTTTGTTCCTAAGTAGGTAACATCGAACTTTACCTTTTTGGTGACGTCTCTAATGGTCAAATTTCCTTCCAATACGTACTTGTTTCCCTTTACTTTACGAAACGATGTGCTGGTAAAGCTCATGTTAGGGTACTTTTCTGCATTGAAGAAATCATCCGACTTTAGGTGCTTGTCTCGCATCTCGTTGTCGGTATTAATTGAGTTTACATCTACCGTAAACGATACTTTTGCATTTACGAAATCAGGAGTGGCTGATACGATAGACCCATCGAACTTGGTAAATCTACCATCGGTTTCCGAAACCATCATGTGGGTAACCGAAAACTTTACACCAGAGTGCGCCTGATCAATAACCCATGTTTGTTGTCCGAATGCAGTCAATGAAGCTGCAGCAAATAAAACAGCAAGAAGCTTTTTCATCATAATAAATATTTGAGTTTAAAAATTTGCAAACTATACTTCAAAAAACAGTTGTATATACAAATTGTTTATTCGTTTTTGTTAAATAATTGCACTTGCTTCTTAAGGTTTTTCTTCGGGATTGGTTTTTTACGTTAAGCTTCTGGATTTACTGCTTATGTTGCCTTTATGTGAGCAGATGAAACCATACAATTAGCCGCTTTTCTAGTATATTTGTCGATCTATGTCAGAGATTACTACCATGCGAATACTCCTTGTTACGCCTCCGCTTACACAGCTAAATACACCATATCCAGCCACTCCTTACCTTTCGGGGTTTCTCTGCTCGAGAGGCTACAATACAGCTCAGCAGGATTTGGGTATAGAGCTTATTGATTCTCTATTTACAAAGGAAAAGCTTGCGGAGGTATTTTCCTTAGCTGGTGATAAAGGAGTTAGCACCCATTCCGACTCCAAAATGTTGGCTTGTCAAGATAGGTACCTTTCAACAGTCGATCAGGTAGTAAATTTTCTACGTGGTAACGATCTTTCTCTTGCGACCCTTATTGCTCGGTCTGGATTTCTTCCCGAGGGAGAGCGTTTTAAGCATGTTGCCGATCTCGAATATTCATTTGGCGATTTAGGTGTAACAGATAGAGCAAAGCATTTGGCTACGCTATATTTAGAGGATATTAGCGATTTTATTCGGAGGACGATTGATCCTCATTTTGAACTCATCAGGTATGCAGAGTCGCTTTGCGTATCGTTACCTTCTTTTGATACATTAGAAGAGAGACTTTGTGGAGAACAAAGCTTTATAGATGAGCTGATTCTTGATATTTTTAGTAAGCGTTTTATATTGGATAAGCCTACCGTAGTAGGGCTTTCTGTCCCTTTTCCGGGGAACTTGTATGCTGCGCTGCTTGTTGCTAAATGGATTAAAACGAACCACCCGGAGGTCAAGGTACTGCTAGGAGGGGGCTATGTTAGTACAGAGCTGCGAAGTATCTTTGATCCACGCCTGTTTTCCTACATAGACTATCTGCTTTTTGATGATGGCGAGATTTCTATTCTCCGTTTACTTGAACATTTTGAAGAGAAATGTGGTGAGGGCAAGCTGGTAAGAACGGCATTCTTAAAAGAAGGAAAGGTCTTCTTTTCAGGAAATGAAGAGGAAAATATTGCAGGTTCAGAGCGAGCTACACCTCTTTTCAGCCAGCTTCCTCTTAGTAAATATATCAGCTTGGTTGAAGTTGCCAATCCAATGCTAAAGCTCTGGAGCGATGGTCGTTGGAACAAGCTGATTCTTGCTCATGGTTGTTATTGGGCAAAATGCGCCTTTTGTGATGTTACGCTCGACTACATCAAGCGATACGAACCTTATGATGCTTTTCGAATAGTTGATATGATGGAAGAGGTTATTGCTCAAACGGGGCAAACAGGCTTCCATTTTGTTGACGAGGCGGCTCCGCCTGCTCTACTAAAAAGGATTTCGTTAGAGATTATTAAGAGAGGATTGACGGTAAGCTGGTGGGCTAATGTTAGGTTTGAGTACAGCTTTACGCGCGATCTGTGCCTGCTCATGGCAAGAGCTGGTTGCATTGCGGTTTCTGGAGGGCTAGAGGTTGCATCGGATAGGTTGCTGACTCTTATGCATAAGGGCGTAGATTTAAAGCAGGCTACCACAGCTGCTAGTGCATTTTCATCGGCCAACATCATGGTGCATGCATACCTTATGTATGGATTCCCATCCGAAACGCTTCAGGAAACAATCGATTCGCTCGAGGTTGTTCGTCAGCTATTTGAGCAGAATCTGGTACAGTCTGCCTTTTGGCACCGGTTTGCAATGACAGTACATAGTCCTGTCGGGTGCCATCCCGAGCAGTACGGAGCAAAACGAACCTCTTGCGGTAGCAACCCGTTTGCAAACAACGAGGTTTACTTCAAGGATGGTACAAATACCGATTTGGTTATGCTAGGAGAGGGGCTGCGAAAGGCTACATATAACTATATGCATGGAGTGGCACTTGATAAACCTCTTAATACTTGGTTCGAAGAAAAAGTTCCTCGTTGTTCTATACCTTCGACCTTAATAGCAGGTTACCTAATAACCCCTAAAAACGACCATCTTCCGAATAGGGGATGGCTGGTTTCGCTGGCAGATGGATTTCAGCTAAAGCTAACCGATAGCAGAAAACCCAAGCTGTACATCTTTAACCAAAGCAAGCATGTTGAAGTTGTTATTAACACCGTTGAAGTTGATTTTTGGGAGATTTTCTTTGATACGCTAAAGGATCAAGATGGCTTCTGGGAGATCAGTAAGCTACGAGAGCTTGTTTTGAACCAATTTCCTGGGGGAGAGGAGGCTTTTATTACCTCAAAAGTGTGGAAATCGTTACGAAAAAATGGCTTAGCAGTTAGCTAGAAAATGATGCATATTTAGCTGTAAAGCCGATTGTTATATAAATAATATCGTTTCATTTAATTGCAGTATAGCTTGTTACTAAATAGGCGAAATGAAACAAAGTGTTAAAAAGTTGCATTTTGTTTAAAAAATATTTCAAAGATTTGGAAAAATAATTTCAATAATTATTGA
>Ga0209464_10000103_pt1 | contig 29528 bp, 23 predicted proteins | sample DOMMetBare1Fresh_2_FD_187473 | JGI IMG/M metagenome (GOLD analysis project Ga0209464, IMG submission 187473) | Wetland sediment microbial communities from St. Louis River estuary, USA, under dissolved organic matter induced mercury methylation -... | ecosystem: Environmental > Aquatic >...
GCAGCCGGCCGCCACCCGGAGCTCGCCCCGCTGGCTGTCGCGGAAGTAGCCGTCGGCGGTCCGCTCCAGCACCCGCACCGTGCGCACCGGCCTCGGCTCGCCGCGGCTCGCGGCCGCGTTGGAGGGGCTCTGGTCCTCCCAGCTCCACTCGTTGCCGACGGCCAGCGGGAAGAAGTCGGCGGCGGCGCGCCCCGGGGCGCTGGCCGGGGCGTGGGCGCAGCCGGCCGCCAGGAGGGCGAGGGCCGGGGCGAGGAGGAAGGCCGGGGCGAGGGAGCGGGGCGGCGAGGGGCGCATGGAGGGGCGCATGGAGGGGCGCATTGTAGCCTGACCGGGCGCGCCGGCGCGGGTCCGAAAGGAGCGAGCCCAACCCCGCTAGCGGGCCGGCGCCGGCGCGGCAGCGGAGGCGGGACCGGCCAGGCCGCTCGGCGCGGCGGCGCGCGCCATGCCGGCCAGCGCCTCGGTGGCCTCCTGGCGCACGCGCGGGTCCGAGTGCGCCACCTCCAGGTTGCTCAGCCAGCCCTGGGCGTCGCGCCCGCCGATGTCGGCCACCAGGTGGACCAGGCGCAGCGTGATGGTAGCGTCGCCGCCGCGCGACAGATCGATGAGCGCCGGCACGGCGCGCTGGTCCTTGATGAGCGCCAGGGCGCCGATGGTGCGGTGCACCACCTGGGGGTCGGAGTCGCCCAGCCGCTTGATGAGCGCCGGCACGGCGCCCGGGTCGCGCCGCTCGCCGAGCGCCTGGACGGCGTGCTCGCGCACCCGCCGGTCGGAGGAGTCGAGGTCGGCGAGCAGCGCCGGCAGCGGCTTCACCTCGGCGCCGAGCGCCAGGCGCAGGCCGCGCGCCGCCTCGCCGAGCGCCTGCGACATGGCCGCCCGCACCGCCACGGCCGGGCCGGCTGCACCCACCTGGGCGCCGCCGGCGCCGCGCTCGCGCAGCGAGGGCTGGTCCCCCTTGGTGGGCACGAGATCCAGCTCCACCGCCACGTCGGCCGACATCCCGCGGCCGCCCGGCCCCGGTCCGAGCCGGAGCGTGGTGAGGTCGAGCCGCAGCCGATGGGCCGGCCCCTCCGACGGTGCCTTGGCGAACCCCGCCTCGGCGAGCGCTGCGCGCGCCAGCGCCTCGATGGCCGCCTCGTCGAGCCCGGTCTCCTGGGCGGCCTGCAGCGTTCCGCCGCCCACGCGGATGGTCTCGACCCAGGGCGGCGGCGACTCGCGGCGGCAGGCCGGCAGCAGCGCCGCCGCGCCGACCAGCGCCGCGACCACCGTGCAGCCCAGCCCGGCCCGGGTCACGACTCGCCCGAGCCCCCGCCGGCCGCGCCGCCCGGAGGTGGACTGGCCGGCGCCGCCGGTGCACCCCCGCCGGCCGGCTCCCCTCCGCTCGCCGGGGCGCCACCCTGGGCTTGCCCACCTGCGCCCTCGCGCTTCTCGCCGCGACCGCGACCGCCGCGCCGGCGGCGCCGGCGGCGCCGGCGGCGGCCAGCCTCTCCGGCCGGCCGGGGCTCGCCAGCCCCCGGGGCACCCGCCTCGGCGCCGGGCGCCTCGTCGTCGTCCCCCTCGTCCCCCTCGTCCCCCTCCTCCCCGTCGGCGTCGCCCTCGCCTTCACCGCGGGCGTCGTCGTCGGAGGGGTCGTCCCCCTCGCCGCTCGCCTCGGCCGGGGCCACGGCTCGCTCCAGCTCGAGCCCCTCGGCCTCGGCCGGAGCGGCGGCAGCGGTCGCCGCGGGGACGTGGGACGGCTCGGCCGACGCGCCCTCGCCACCGATCGCGGGTGCGCCTTCCGCCGCGGGCGCCGGCGCGGGACGCTCCGGGCGGTCGGGCCGCCGCTCCCGGCGGCCCTCCCGCTCTTCCCGCTCCTCGCGGGGCGGGCGCTCGCCGTCGCGCCGATCGCGCTCCTCGCGCCGCGCCCGGCGCGCCGTCTCCTCGCGCCCGGCCGCCTCGGCCGCCGCGGCGAAGAAGGCGTCGTCCACCTCGGGCACCATCACGTGGGCGCAGCCCACCGAGGCGTCGGCGAACGCCTCGGCCAGCGCCTCCCCGCAGAGGAGCAGCACCGGCAGCTGGCCCGCCGCGGCGGCCTCGCTGCGCGCGTCGCGCGCCGCCTCGCCGGCCGTCAGCACCACGCCGATCTGCGCGCCGTAGTTGCCCAGGTCGCGCCGGGTGTCGACCACGTCGCGGCGGCCGGCCTCGCCGCCGGTGCGGATGACGCGGAAGCAGTGGCGGACGTCGGCCAGCCCCATCTTGCGGCGGCCCGTGTAGATGACGTGCTCGCGGCCGCGCTTGGCCACCTTGAGCTCGCGGTATCCCAGCTTCTCCAGCAGGCGGGCCACCACGTGCTCCACCGTGGCGGCGTCGCACTCGCGCAGGCGGCGGCGCACGGCGACCAGGCCGGCGCGGCGCAGGTCGGCCGCGGTGGCGGCGCGCACCGGCGCCAGGGGCGCCGCGGCGCGCTCGCCCGGCTCGGGCTGGGCCACCAGGGTGACGGTGTCGCCGTCGACCTCGAAGAGGGCGTGCCGGCCGGCCGACTCGCGGCGCCGGTTGTCCTCCATCAAGGCGGCGGCCAGCGCGGCCGTGTCGCGCACGAAGGCGTCGGGCATGAGGAGCCGCTCGGCGCCCTGCGCCGCCACCTCGGTGAGCGCCAGGGCGTGGCCGGCGCCGGCCAGGATCTCGTAGGCCACCTCGGCGGGCGGCGGGAAGCGGCGCCCGTGGCGCTCCTCCCCTTCGTCGCGGCGGCGCGGCTTGTCGCCTCGGCCGGCGCGCCCGAGGTCGCGCATGGGCATGGGGTGGCGCTCGCGCCCGCGGTAGGGGAGGTCGTCGACCGGCGGCAGCTCGACCAGGTGCTCCAGTCCGGCCGGATCCTCGTCGAGCCCCCACTCGACCAGCGCGAAGGTGCCGTGCTGGACCGAGAGCATGCGCCGCTCCACCCGCGGAAGGCGGCAGTGGGCGGCCACCTGATCGGCCATGATCTCCTCGGGGATCTTGCCGACGTGGTCGAGCAGGTTCTCCCGGATGGCGATCTCGGTGATCTTCTTGAAATGGAGAGGCTTCCCCTCGCGCCGCAACACCTCGATGGCGGCTTCGGTGAAAGTCATGGAAATCCTTGGAAGAAGAGCGTCGGGGGCCTGCGTGGGTGCGGCCTGCCCGGAAGGCGCACATCATCGGCGCGCCCGAGGGCGCTGTCAACGTTGAAACGCTTGGATTCCGAGAACATTCTTCCCCCATGCTCCGCATCGGCCTCACCGGCGACTGGCGCCACGGCGACGCAGCCCTGGGCGGCGACCGAGCGGCCACCGCCGTCGAGCTGGCCCACGGGGTCCTCGCCCTCGAGCTGGACGGTGTCGACATCACCGGTGGCCGGGCCGAGGGGCCCCTGCTCCCTGCGCTGGAGGCCCTGCTGCGCGCCGTCGCGCACCTCGTCTCGGGCGGTCGGCGCGGGGCCGTCTCGTTCCGCGACGGGGCCGTGCAGCTCCTCCTGCGACGCCGAGGCGCCGAGGCGCTCCTCTCGCTGGCCCTGCTGGAGCGCCCGGCCCGCCTGGCTGCGGGCGAGGTGGCGGTCGATCTCGGGGCCCTGGCGGCGGCCGCGCTGGAGGCCTCGGCCGAGCTGTGCGCCGAGCTCGGACGGGATGGGCGAGCTGGTCGCCGCGCCGGGGCGGCGGCCCGCCAGCTCCGCCTGGCGACGACCCGGGCCGAACGGCCGGGGTCGACCGACGGCAGCCAGGCCCGTGAGGCGCCGCCGCTCCCGCCACCGCCCCCGTGCCCCGGCCAGGCCGGGTCGCTCCAGCTCGACCTGCTGCTCGATGACGAGGAGGCGCTCGCGCTCGACCCCGCCGAGCCTGCCGATCTCGGCGCGCTCCTCGCCGTGGGACGCCTGCGCCTCGACACGAGCGACGGCGTCCGGCTCCTCGACCTGGCCGGCCTCCCGGTCCTCGCCTTGCGCGACCTCGCGGCCGGCGTGGAGGACGCGGCCCGCGCCCTGCGGCGCGGCGATCGGTCCGTGGCGCTTCGGCTCGGCGGGATCGGCCGGGCCTCCGCGGCGCTCACCCTCGACCTGCAGGCCGGCACCCTGGCGCGCGACGGCGGCGGCGAGCCCGTGCGGGCCAGCGCCCTCGACCTGGCCGGGGCCGTGCTGGCCGCGGCCGGGGCCCTGGCCGAGCGGGCCACGGGCCGCTCCGAGCGCCACGCCTCCAACCCGGCGCTCCTCCAGCTCCTCGCCGAGGCAGCCGCCGCGCGGGATCACCTGGCCGACCTCCTCGCCGGCGACCAGCGCCTCGGGGTCCTGCCGTCGCCGCCCCGCGCCGAAGCCGCCACGGGGCCCTCGCAGGCCCCGCTCGCCGCCGGCCGGCTGCGCCGGGTGACGCTGCGCCGCACCGCCGAGGCGCACGTCGGCGAGCCGATCGGGCCGGGGCTGGTGGCGGCCGGGCGCATCGCCGTCGCCGCCGGGCGCGACGCCCTCCTCGCGCTCGAACCGGCCACCGGCCGCGTGGCCTGGCGCGCCGCCGGCGCCGAGCAGCTCCTCGCCGCCGCCGCCGGCCTGTTGCTGCTGCGCCGCGGCGACACGCTCGAAGCCCTCGAGCTCCGCTCCGGCATCCTCCGGTGGCGCCACCCGCTCCTGGGCGACCGGCCCACCTCGGCGGCCGCCTCGCCCCGGGGCCCCGTGCTCCTGGCCGGCCCGGGCGCGCTCACGGCGCTCGACCCGCGCAGCGGCCACGCCACCTGGCGGCGACCGCTCCCGGGCGCGAGCGGCCTCTGGCTCTCGGCGCTGGGGTCGCTGGCCGCCGTGGCCAGCGACGCCGGCGTGGTCCATGGCGTCGGCCAGGATGGCGCCCTGGCCTGGCGCGTCCGGGGGCCAGGGCCCGCCCTGGCGGCCCCGCGCCTGGTGTGCGGCCTGCTCGCCTCCCTCCACGCGGCGGGGCCGGCCGCCGTGCTGCTGCTCGTCGACCCGGTCAGCGGAGAGCGCCGCGGCGAGGTCCCGCTCGACGTCCGCCCTGTCGGCGCCCCCCTCCCGTTCGCCGGGGGCCTGGTGGTCGGCGGGCTGGCCGGGGGGGAGGCGGTGCTCATCCACCTCGTGCCGGGGCGTGGCCGGCGCTGGGAGGTGGGCGCGCCCCTGGCCGGCCCCCCCCTGCTCGCCGCGGGCGGAGACCGGCTCCTCGCCGCCGACGCCGCCGGCGCCCTGGCGGCGCTCGACCGGCAAGGGCGGCTGGCCTGGTCGCTGCCGCCAGCCGCCGAGGGGGGCGCCGCGCCCTGGCTGGTGCGCGGCGTGGCGGTGGCGGCGCGCGACGGCCTGGCGCTGCTCGACGCCGCCTCGGGCCGGACCCTGGCCCACGCCGCGCTCCCGGCCCCGGCCCGCCTCGCCGCCACGCCCGAGTTGGCCCTCACGGCCCTCGACGCCGGCGGCACGGTGACCACCTGGGCCACCACCGGTCACGTCAGCGTGGTCGGGTGAGGCGGACGGCGCCGGCTAGACGCCGAGGAAGAGCCGCTTGCCGAAGTTGAGCGCCAGGTCGGCGTCGAAGATCCGCTGCGCCGAGCACTCGATGTCGTAGGGCACGCGGTGGTAGGTCACCTCGCGCCGCTCGGCGTCGTAGATGACGAAGCAGGCGCGGTTGTCGCCGTCGCGCGGCTGGCCCACCGAGCCGACCGAGATGACGTACTTGTAGCCGCGCCGCAGCCCGAAGCGCGTCGAGACCACCTCGGTGACGTCGCCGCCCGGCCCGAGCGCGAAGGTCTTGCAGAGGTGGCTGTGGCCGAGGAAGTTCACCTCGGCCAGCTCGCCGAGGTGCGGCAGCAGGTCCCGCGCCTGCTCGGCCGCGAAGACGTACTCGTAGTTCTCGGGGAAGACGGGCGAGCCGTGGCTGAAGCCGAGCTCGCCCTCGCGGTGGGCGTACGGCAGGCCGCGCAGCCACTCCAGGTTGTCGCGCTCGATGCGGCTGGCGGTCCAGTCGAGGGCGTGGCGCGCCGCGTCGTAGTAGAAGCCGTAGTCCATCCGGCCGGAGACGGCGGCGTCGTGGTTGCCGAGCAGGGTCACGCCGGCCCGCTGGCGGACGAGCTCGCAGCACTCGTTGACGCTGGCGCCGTAGCCCACCACGTCGCCCAGGCAGACTACCTGGTCAGGCTGCTCCCGATCGACCACGCGAAGCGCTTCGGTCAGCGCCTCCAGGTTGGCGTGGATGTCGCTCAGGATCGCGATGCGCATGCCGCCTCGGCTGGCCGCGCATGGTAGCCGCGGGCCGGATGGAGCGTCAACCGGCCACGTCGAGGACGTCGTCCTCGAGATCGTCGAAGTGGGAGAGCTGGCGGGCCTCGGCGTAGCGGGCCCGGATCTCGGGGGCCGTCAGGGTGCGCAGGCGGTCCAGGCTGAACTGCTCCACCGCGTAGCTGGCCAGCACGCTGCCGAGCACGATGGCCCGGCGCATCACCCCGGGCTCCTCGCGGCCGGCCCGGGCCAGGTAGCCCATGAAGCCGCCGGCGAAGCTGTCCCCCGCCCCGGTGGGATCGAAGACGTCGGGCAGCGGGTAGGCCGAGGCGGCGAAGGTCTCGTGGCCCGAGAAGTAGAGCGCCCCGTACTCGCCGCGCTTCACCACCACGGCGCGCGGCCCGAAGCCGAGGATGCGGCGCGCCGCCTTCACCACGTTGTGCTCGCCGGCGAGCTGGCGGGCCTCGGCGTCGTTGACGAAGAGCAGGTCGACGCGCTTCAGCGTCTTCAGCAGGCTCTCGCGCTTCGACGAGATCCAGAAGTTCATGGTGTCGCAGGCCACGAAGCGCGGCGCGCGCACCTGGTCCAGCACCTGCCGCTGCAGGTCGGGGTCGATGTTGCCGAGGAAGACGTACTGCGAGTCGCGGTAGGCGTCGGGCAGCACCGGCCGGAACTCGGCGAAGACGTTGAGCTGGGTGTCGAGGGTGTGGGCGGTGTTGAGGTCGAACTCGTACTTGCCCTTCCAGCGGAAGGTCCGCCCCGGGACCCGCGCCAGGCCGGCCAGGTCCACCCCGCGGGAGGCCAGGAAGTCGAGGTGCTCCTGCGGGAAGTCCTCACCCACCACCGCCACCACCCGCGTCGGGCCGAAGTAGCTGGCGCAGGCGGAGAAGTAGCAGGCCGAGCCGCCCAGGATCTCCTCCCGCCGCCCGAAGGGGGTCTCGAGCGAGTCGAGCGCGACGGAGCCCACCACGAGCAGCGGCATGTCTTCCTCCCTCGGCGCGCCGGAGGGCGCGACCGCGGCCTTGAGTAGCCCGCGGCGCCGACCGGGTCAACCCGGCGGCGCCGCGGCGGCCAGCTGGCCGCAGGCGGCCGCGATGTCCCGCCCGCGGTTCTTGCGGACCACCGCGGTGAGCTGCCGGGCCACCAGCCTGGCGTGGAAGGCCTCCACCCGCTCCGGCGCCGGGGCATGGAACCCGAGCCCGGGGTTGTCGTTGTAGGGGATGAGGTTCACCTTGGCCGGCAGCCCCTTCAGCAGCCGCGCCAGCCGCTCGGCGTCGTCGTCGGAGTCGTTCACGCCGGCCAGCAGCACGTACTCGAAGGTGATGCGCCGGCCCTGCTTCATGGGGAAGTCGCGGCAGGCCGCCAGGAGCTCGGCGATGGGCCAGCGCCGGTTCACCGGCATGAGGGCGTCGCGCTGGGCGTCGGTGGTGGCGTTGAGCGACACCGCCAGCTTGACCTGGGTCTCCTCGCCGAGCCGCCGCATCACCGGGACGAGCCCGCTCGTCGAGACGGTGACGTGGCGGTGCGAGAAGTTGGGTCCGTCCTCGTCGAGGAGCAGCGCCAGCGCCGCCTTGAGGTGCTCGTAGTTGTGGAGCGGCTCGCCCATCCCCATGAAGACCAGGTTGGTGAGCGGGCGCGGCCCCGGCCCCTCCCCGAGCTCCACGAGCCGGCGGTTGGCGCGGTGGACCTGGTCGACGATCTCGCCGGGCGTGAGGTGGCGGAGGAGCCCCATGGTGCCGGTCATGCAGAAGGTGCAGCCGATGGCGCAGCCCACCTGCGACGAGACGCAGAGCGTCTTGCGGTCGGTCTCCGGCAGGTAGACCGACTCGACCAGCTTCCCGTCGACGGTGCGCCAGGTCCACTTGATGGTGCCGTCGCTGGAGCGCTGCTCGCTGGCCGGCGACAGCGTGGTGAGCCCGGTCCGCTCCGCCAGCGCCTCGCGCATGGTCCGCGGCAGGTCGGTCATCTCGTCCAGCCCGGCCGCGCCGCGCAGGTGCAGCCAGCGCTGCAGCTGGCGGGCCCTGAAGGGCTTCTCGCCGAGCGCCGCCACCAGCGCCACCAGCTCTCCCTTCGAGAGCGAGCGGAGGTCAGGCCGGTCCTCCGTCCGCGGCGACCCCGCCGGGGCTGCCACCGCCGGCGCCGCGCCGTCCGGGGCCGCGGCGATCACGGCGCGACCGCCGCCCGCCCCGCCTCCGGGGTCGGCGCGGAGGCCTCGGCCGGCGCCCGCCGCGCGATCTCCACCTTGGTGACGCGCCGCTCGTCGCCGCCCCGCACGGTGAAGACCAGCCCATCCCAGGCGATCTCGGCCCCCACCGGCGGCACGCGGCCGGCGGTGGCGGTGACGAAGCCGCCGAGCGTGCCGTAGTCCCCCTCCTCGGGGAAGCGGACCTCGGGCGGAGTCGGCGGCTCCTCGCCGTCCTCGCCCTCCCGGGCCGGCGGCGCCGGCTGGGCGTTGAGGTAGGCCTCGAGGTCGTGGAGGGGCACGGCCGCGTCGGCCAGCCAGACCCCCTCGCCGAGCGCCTTGATGGGCGCCGCCTCGGTGTCGGCCTCGTCCTGGATCTCGCCGACGATCTCTTCGATGACGTCCTCCAGCGTGACCAGGCCGCTCGTCCCCCCGAACTCGTCCACCACGATGGCGAGGTGGGTCTTGCGCCGCTGCATCTCCTTGAGGAGCCGGGAGATCTTCATCTGCTCGGGCACGAAGAAGGCCGGCTTGAGGTAGCGGTCGAGGGGCACGTTGCGGATGGGGCCGTGGCGCAGCTCCTGGACGATCTCGCGCACCAGCAGCACGCCCACCACGTTGTCGACCGAGCCCTGGAAGACCGGCATGCGGCTGTAGGGGTTCTCGCTCACCAGGCGCACCAGCTCCTCGGGCGAGGACTCCTTGTCGATGGCCACCATGCGCGTGCGCGGGACCATGATCTCCTTCACCACCCGGTCGGCGAACTCCAGCACCGAGTTGAGGAGCTCCTCCTTCACCTCGTCGAGCACGCCCTCGCGGGTGCCCATCTCGATGAGGTACTCGATCTCCTCGCTGGTGACGGCCGGCGCCGCCGTGGCGGAACCGCCGCCGAAGAGCTTCACCACGGCCGAGCTGGCTCGCGTCGTGGCGTAGGAGATGGGCCACATGACGAAGCTGACGGCCTGGACCAGGGGGATGGTGGCGAGCGACACCTTGATCGGGTGGCGCTTGGCCACCGTCTTCGGGAGGATCTCGCCGAAGAAGAGGATGGCCACGGTGGTGATGGCGGTCGCCACGGCCACCACCGTCCCCTCCACCCACCCCGGGCTGGCGAGGGCCAGGTCGGCCGCCACCGAGGCGGCCAGGGCGCCCGCCCCGACGTTCACCAGGGTGTTGCCGATGAGGAGCGTCGAGAGCACCCGCTCCGGGTGGTCGATCCAGAGCCCGAGCAGGCGGGCCCGGCGCCCGCCCGCGTCGCGGAGCTGCCGCGCGCGCGCCTCGCCGAGCGCGGTGAGCGCCGTCTCGGTCCCGGAGCAGAAGGCGGACCCCACCACGAAGACCAGGGCCAGGATCCACTTCCAGGTCACGACGGCGGCCACGGGAACGCTCCTCAGCTTGGGGTCTGGAGACGACGAAGCCCGTCCCAGGGGGGACGGGCTCGTTCATTGTAACCGGGCCGCGGGACCCGGACGGGGCCCGTCAGGGGTACTCGTGGAATCCTATAGGAAGGACCGCCGGTTACGCCTTCTTCTTGATCTCGTAGCCGAAGACCGAGGTCTCGGGGAAGAAGTAGGCGATCTCGATCCGGGCGTTCTCCAGGCTGTCCGAGCCGTGGACCGTGTTCTTCTCGATGTCGGTGGCGAAGTCCTTGCGGATGGTCCCCTCGGCCGCCTTCTTGGGGTCGGTGGCGCCCATCACCTCGCGGTTCTTGAGGACCGCGTTCTCGCCCTCGAGCACCATCAGGACCACCGGGCCGCTGGTCATGAAGGTGACGAGATCGTTGAAGAAGGGCCGGGCCTTGTGGACGGCGTAGAACCCCTCGGCCTCTCGCTTCGACAGGTGGGTCATGCGGATGGCCACCGGCTTCAGGCCGCTCGTGACGAACCGCGAGATGACCTGGCCGATGATGCCCTTCTCGACCCCGTCAGGCTTGATGATGGACAGCGTGCGCTCGACAGCCATGTCTGCTCCTTGCGTGTGAGATGACGACTACTTCCTCTTGCCCGCCTTGGCCACGGGCCTGGGCGGCGTCCTGGCCGCGGGCTTGGCGGGCGCCTTGGCCGGAGGCTTGGCGGGCGCCGTCCCCGCCGGCTTCTCGGCCGGCTTCTCCGCGGCCTTCGGCTTGCCGCGCTTCGCCAGGGTCTCCTTCATGGCCTTGCCGAGGAGGTGCGGCCCCTCCACCACCACGATGCCGGCCTCGCGCATGGCATCCAGCTTGGCCTCGGCCGTCCCGGACCCGCCGGAGATGACGGCGCCGGCGTGGCCCATGCGCTTGCCCGGCGGCGCGGTGCGGCCGGCGATGAAGCCGACCACCGGCTTCGTCATGTGGTCGCGGACCCAGGCGGCGCCCTTCTCCTCCTCGCTGCCGCCGATCTCGCCGATCATGATGACGGCGTCGGTGCCCGGGTCGGCCTCGAAGGCCTGCAGCACGTCCACGAAGTCGGTGCCGTGGACCGGGTCGCCGCCGATGCCCACCGCGGTGGACTGGCCCATGCCGAGCTCGGTGAGCTGCTTCACCGCCTCGTAGGTGAGCGTGCCGGAGCGCGACACCACGCCGATGCGGCCGGGCTTGTGGATGTGGCCCGGCATGATGCCGATCTTGCACTGGCCGGGGGTGATGACGCCGGGGCAGTTGGGCCCGAGCAGGCGCACCGTGGGGCAGAGCGCCAGGAAGCGCTTCACCTTCACCATGTCGAGGATGGGGATCCCCTCGGTGATGGCCACCACCATGGCGATGCCGGCGTCGGCCGCCTCCATGATGGCATCGGCCGCGAAGGGGGGCGGCACGAAGATGCAGGCGGCGTTGGCGCCGGTCTCCCGCACCGCCGCGTCTACCGTCTGGAAGATGGGCACGGTGCCGTGGAACTTGGTGCCGCCGCGGCCCGGGGTGACGCCCCCGACCAGGTTGGTGCCGTACTCCAGCATCTGCTCGGCGTGGAAGCTGCCGGCCGAGCCGGTGATGCCCTGGACCAGCACACGGGTGTTCTTGTCGACGAAGACGCTCACGTGGGGCTCCCGGGGGGCGGGTCAGGCGGCGCGCGCGGCGGCCACGGCCTTGCGGGCCGCGTCGCCGAGGTCGTCGGCCGGGGTGATGGCGAGGCCGCTCTGGGCCAGCAGCTGCTTGCCCAGCTCCACGTTGGTCCCCTCGAGCCGGACCACCAGCGGGATGGAGAGCCCCACCTGCTTGGCCGCCGCCACGATGCCGTTGGCGATGACGTCGCACTTCATGATGCCGCCGAAGATGTTGACGAGCACCGTCTTCACGTTGGGGTCGGAGAGGAGGATCTTGAAGGCCGCCGCCACCTTGGTCTCGTCGGCGCCGCCGCCCACGTCGAGGAAGTTGGCGGGCCGGCCGCCCGAGAGCTTGATGGTGTCCATGGTGGCCATGGCCAGGCCGGCGCCGTTCACCATGCAGCCGATGTCGCCGTCGAGGGCGATGTAGGAGAGGTCGAACTCCTTGGCGGCCGTCTCCTTGGGATCCTCCTCGTCGGGGTCCCGCATCACCGCGATGTCCGGGTGGCGGTAGAGGCCGTTGTCGTCGAAGTTCATCTTGGCGTCGAGCGCCAGCACCTCGCCGCCCACCGTGACCACCAGCGGGTTGATCTCCGCCAGCGAGGCGTCGGTGGCCACGTAGGCGTTGTAGAGCCCGGTGGCGAAGCGCACGAAGGAGCCGACCGAGTCGCCCTGCAGCCCGAGCGCGAAGGCCAGCCGCCGCGCCTGGAAGGCCAGCATGCCGGTGGCGGGGTAGATGAGCTCGCGCAGGATCCGCTCGGGGTGCTCGTGGGCCACCTTCTCGATGTCCACGCCGCCCTCGGTCGAGCCCATGATGGCCACCCGCCCCGCCTCGCGGTCGAGCGTCATGCCCAGGTAGAGCTCGCGCGCGATGCGGCAGCCCTCCTCGACCAGGACCTTGTGGACGCGCTGCCCCTCCGGCCCGGTCTGCGGGGTCTTGAGCATCATCCCCAGCATGGCCTCGGCGTGCTGCCGCGCCTCGTCGGGCGAGCGGGCCAGCTTGACGCCGCCCCCCTTGCCGCGGCCGCCGGCGTGGATCTGGGCCTTGATGGCGCAGATGCCGCCGCCCAGCTGGCGCGCGGCGCCCTCGGCCTCCAGCGGCGTGGCCGCCAGGTACCCGCGCGGCACCGCCACCCCGAACTTCCGGAGGATCTCCTTGGCCTGGTACTCGTGGATCTTCAAGCGTCGTCTCCCTGGCCGCCCGGCGCGTGCGTCGTCGACGCGTCAAGGCCGCCCGCAGGCGGCATCCGGCATGGCGCCGGTGCGTATACCTCCTTTCGGCCTCCCTTGGCGACAAGCTCGGGAGGGCGCCGCCTACAGGCTGGTCTCCCCCACCGACTTGCGGACGCTCTCGACCGACCTCGACAGCATGGCCTTCTCGCCGTCGTTGAGGTCCACCTCGATGATGCGCTCCACGCCGCCCGCGCCGATGACCACCGGCACGCCGACGAAGAGCCCCTGCACGCCGTACTGGCCGTCGAGGTAGGCGGAGCAGGGCAGCACGCGCTTCGAGTCGTTGAGGTAGCTCTCCGCCATGGTGATGGCGGCGATGGCCGGGGCGTAGAAGGCCGAGCCGGTGCCCAGCAGGGCCACGATCTCGCCGCCGCCCTTGCGGGTGCGCTCCACGATGGCGTCCAGCCTGGCCTGGTCGACGAACTTGGTGAGCGGCGCGCCGTTGATGGAGGAGTAGCGCAGCAGCGGCACCATGTCGTCGCCGTGGCCGCCCAGCACCAGGGCGTTGACGTCCTGCGGCGCCACCCCGGCCGCCTCGCCCACGAAGTACTGGAAGCGCGCGGTGTCGAGCACGCCGGCCATGCCGACCACCCGGTGCTTGGGGAAGCCGGTGATCCGGTACATGGCGTAGACCATCGAGTCGAGCGGGTTGGTCACCACGATGACGAAGGCGCCCGGGGCGTACTGCTTGATGCCGGTGGCCACCCGGGTGATGGCCTCCAGGTTGACCTTGAGGAGGTCGTCGCGGCTCATGCCCGGCTTGCGGGGCACGCCGGCGGTGACGATGCAGACCTCGGCGTCCCGGATGACCGAGTAGTCGGAGACGCCGCCGCCCGAGAGGTTGACGTCGGCCTTGAGGACGCCGCGCGTCTCCTGCAGGTCGAGGGCCTTGCCCTTGGCCACCCCCTCCATGATGTCCACCAGCACCACGTCCCCGAGCTGCTTCTGCAGGGCCAGCAGCGCCATGGTGCCGCCGATCTGGCCGGCGCCGATGAGGGCGATCTTCCTGCGGTGGGCCATGTCCGTTCTCCCTTCCGGTGGGGCTGCGATGGCCGGGCTACGCCCCCGGCGACATGTGCTCGATGACGGCGTCGGCGAACCCCGAGCACTTCACCTCGACGGTGTCGGCCAGCCCCTCCTGCTGCATGAGGCGGGCGAAGTCGTAGGTCACGCGGCGGGCGGCGATGGCGCCGTCCATGCCCCGGACGATGAGATCGGCGGCCTCCCCCCAGCCGAGGTGACGCAGCATCATCTCGCCGGAGAGGATGACCGAGCCGGGGTTGACCTTGTCGAGGTCGGCGTACTTGGGGGCCGTGCCGTGGGTGGCCTCGAAGATGGCGTGGCCCGTCACGTAGTTGACGTTCCCGCCCGGGGCGATGCCGATGCCGCCCACCTGCGCCGCCAGGGCGTCGGAGAGGTAGTCGCCGTTCTGGTTGAGGGTGGCGATGACGTCGAACTCCTCGGGGCGCGTCAGCACCTGCTGCAGCGTGATGTCGGCCAGGGCGTCCTTGACGAGCAGCTTCCCGGCGGCGAGGGCCGTGGCCTGCTCGGCGTGGGCGGCCTCCTCGCCCCGGGCCGCCCGGGTCCGCTCCCAGCGCTCGGAGGTGTAGACCCGGTCGCCGAACTCCCGCTCGGCCAGGGCGTACCCGTGGGTGCGGAAGGCGCCCTCGGTGAACTTCATGAGGTTGCCCTTGTGCACGAAGGTGACGCTCTTGCGCCCGAGCCGCAGGGCGTACTCGAGGGCGGCGCGCACCAGGCGCTCGGTGCCCTGGCGCGACACCGGCTTCACGCCCAGGCCGGTGGAGCCCGGGAAGCGGATGCGCCGGTACTCCCGCGGGAACTCCTGCTCCAGGAAGGCCAGCACCTTCCTGGCCCCCTCGGAGCCGGCCTCCCACTCGATGCCGGCGTACACGTCCTCGGTGTTCTCCCGGAAGATCACCATGTCGATCTTCTCGGGGTGCTTCACCGGCGAGGGGACCCCCTTGAACCAGCGCACCGGGCGCAGGCAGACGTACAGGTCGAGCAGCTGGCGCAGCGCCACGTTGAGCGAGCGGATGCCGCCGCCGATGGGCGTGGTGAGCGGCCCCTTGATGCCGATGAGGTACTCGCGGAAGGCCTCGACGGTCTCGTCCGGCAGCCAGGTGTTGAACTTGGTGAAGGCCTTCTCGCCGGCGTAGACCTCGGTCCAGGCGATCTTGCGCCGGCCGCCGTAGGCCTTGGCCACCGCCGCGTCGAGCACCCGCTGGCTGGCCCGCCAGATGTCGCGGCCGGTGCCGTCTCCCTCGATGAAGGGGATGATGGGCCGCTCCGGCACCGAGAGCCGGCCGCCGGCCAGGGTGATCTTCCCACCGTCCTGCGGAACCACGAGCCTGGCAGCGGCCATCGGTCACGACCTCGGTCTGTGGAAGGGCGCGGCGCACAGTACCACCCGCCCTGGGGCACGTAAACCCCATGAGTCGCCCAGGCGCCCGGAATGAATAGGGATTTCCGGACTCCACGGGTCGACTTCGCCCGGCGTGCGCGAGCCCGGATGACGAGACGAGACGGCCCCGGACCGCCCCCGCGTGGGGACGGCCGGGGCCGTCGGGACCCGACGGGGCGCGGCCCCGTGCCCGTCTCGCCTACTTCAGCGTGGCCACCAGGTCGGTCACGGCCTTCACCGACTTGTCCATCATGGCCTGCTCCTCGGCGTTGAGCTTGAGCTCGAGGATCTGCTCGGCGCCGCCGGCGCCGATGACCACCGGCACGCCCACGTACAGCCCCTTCACGCCGAACTCGCCGTTCAGGTAGACGCAGGTGGGCAGCACGCGCTTCGAGTCCTTGAGGAAGGACTCGGCCATGGCGATGGCCGACGAGGCGGGCGAGTAGAAGGCCGAGCCGGTCTTGAGGAGGGCCACCACCTCGCCGCCGGCGCCGCGGGTCCGCTTGACCATGGCCTCCATGACCTCCTTGGCCTTGGCGGCGTCCTTGTACTTGCGCTCCAGCAGCTCGGTCACCGGCACGCCGCACACCGAGGTGTAGCGGACCAGCGGGACCATGTCGTCGCCGTGGCCGCCCAGCGTGACCGCCGAGACGTCCTTGACGGAGACGCCCAGCTCCCAGGCGATGAAGGCGGCGAAGCGGGCCGAGTCGAGCACGCCGGCCTGGCCGACCACCCGCGCGTGGGGGAAGCCGGTGATGCGCTGGCAGAGCGTCACCATGGCGTCGAGCGGGTTGGAGATGACGATGACGAAGGCGCCGGGGGCGTACTGCTTGATGCCCTCGGCCACGCTGGTCATGATCTTCGAGTTGACCGAGATGAGGTCGTCGCGGCTCATGCCCGGCTTGCGCGGCAGGCCGGCGGTGACGATGCACACGTCGGCGCCGGCGATGTCGGCGTAGCTGTTGGTGCCCTTCAGGCTCACGTCGAAGCCGTCGACCGGGGCGGCCTCGGCGATGTCGAGCATCTTGCCCTGGGGCAGGCCCTCGACGATGTCGAACAGCACCACGTCACCGAGCTCGCGCTGCGCGCAGAGCTGGGCCAGCACGCCACCGATCTGCCCGCCGCCGATCAGCGCAATCTTCTTCCTTGCCATGGTCGTCTCCTTGGGTGTGTTGGTACGGGGGTCTACTCGACGCTACGCGATGCCATCGATGATGGCGTTGAGGGTCGGGCTGGGACGCATGGCCCTCCCCGTCTTCACCGGATCCGGCTGGTAGTAGCCGCCCAGGTCCACGGGCTTCCCCTGGGCGCCGATCAGCTCGGCGTTGATGGTGGCCTCGTTCTCCTGCAGGGCCTTGGCGACCTTGCCGAAGCGGGCCTTCAGCTCCGCATCCTTGTCCTGGGCCGCCAGCGCCTCGGCCCAGTACATGGCCAGGTAGAAGTGGCTGCCGCGGTTGTCGATCTCGCCCACCTTGCGGGCCGGCGACTTGTTGTTGTCGAGGAACTTGCCGACGGCGGCGTCGAGGGTCTCGCACAGCACCGCCGCCTTGGCGTTCTTGGCGGTGGCGGCGATGTGCTCCAGCGAGGCGCCCAGGGCCGAGAACTCGCCCAGCGAGTCCCAGCGCAGGTACCCTTCCTTCTGGAACTGCTGCACGTGCTTGGGGGCCGAGCCGCCGGCGCCCGTCTCGAAGAGGCCGCCGCCGGCCAGCAGCGGGACCACCGAGAGCATCTTGGCCGAGGTGCCGATCTCGAGGATGGGGAAGAGATCGGTCAGGTAGTCGCGCAGCACGTTGCCGGTCACCGAGATGGTGTCCTGGCCCTTGCGGATGCGCTCCAGCGAGTACCGCATGGCCTCGACCGGCGGGAGGATCTTGATCTCCAGGCCGGCCGTGTCGTGGTCCTTGAGGTACTTCTCCACCTTGGCGATGACCTGGCGGTCGTGGGCCCGGTTCTTGTCGAGCCAGAAGACGGCCGGCGCCTTGGTGGCGCGAGCGCGGGTGACGGCCAGCTTGACCCAGTCGCGAATGGGGACGTCCTTCACCTGGCACATGCGGAAGATGTCGCCCTCCTCGACCTTCTGCTCGAGCAGGGTGGCGCCGCTGGCGTCGTCGACCACGCGGATGGCGCCGGCGCCCGGAGCGAAGAAGGTCTTGTCGTGCGACCCGTACTCCTCCGCCTGCTGGGCCATCAGGCCGACGTTGGGCACGCTGCCCATGGTGGCCGGGTTGAAGGCGCCGTTGCGCCGGCAGTCGTCCATGATCTCCCGGTACATGGTGGCGTAGCAGCGATCCGGGATCATGGCCTTGGTGGCGGCCAGCTTGCCGTCCGGGCCCCACATCGAGCCGGAGTCGCGCACCACCACCGGCATGGAGGCGTCGACGATGATGTCGTTGGGGACGTGCAGGTTGGTGATGCCCTTGTCCGAGTCGACCATGGCCAGCGCCGGGCGCTTGGCGTAGACCGCCTTGATGTCGGCCTCGATCTCGGCCTGCTTCTCGGCGGGGAGCGACTTGATCTTCTTGTAGAGGTCGCCCAGGCCCAGGTTCGGGTTGACGCCGGCCTGCTTGAGCGCGGCGGCGTGCTTCTCGAAGACGTCCCGGTAGAAGACGGTGACGGCGTGGCCGAACATGACGGGGTCGGAGACCTTCATCATGGTGGCCTTGAGGTGCAGCGACAGCAGCAGGCCGTTGGCCTTGGCGTCCTCGATCTGGTCCGCGTAGAACTTCCGCAGGGCCTTCACGCTCATCTTGGTGGTGTCGATGATCTCGCCGGCCAGCAGCGAGGCCTTCTTCTTCAGCACCGTCGCCTTGCCGGTCGCGTCGACGTACTCGATGCGGTAGTCGGTCGCCTTCTCGAGGGTGAGGGCGTTCTCGTTGCCGTAGAAGTCGCCCTCGGTCATGTGGGCGACGTGGGCCTTGGAGTCGGGCTTCCAGGCGCCCAGGCGGTGCGGGTTCTTCTTGGAGAAGTTCTTCACCGCCGGGGGCGAGCGGCGATCCGAGTTGCCCTCGCGGAGCACCGGGTTGACGGCGCTGCCCAGGCACCTGGCGTAGCGGGCCTGGATGGCCTTCTCCGCGTCGTCCTTGGGGACCTCCGGGTAGTCCGGCACGTCGTAGCCGTGCGCCTGCAGCTCCTTGATGGCGTCCTTGAGCTGCGGGATGGAGGCCGACACGTTGGGCAGCTTGATGATGTTGGCCTCGGGGGTCTTGGCCAGCTCGCCGAGCTGGGCCAGGTAGTCCGCGACCTTCTGCTCCGGCCTGAGCCGGTCGGGGAAGGTGGCGAGGATGCGGCCCGCCACGGAGATGTCGCGCGTCTCGACCTCGACGCCGGTGCCCTTGGTGAACGCCTGGACGATGGGGAGCAGCGAGAACGTCGCCAGCGCGGGCGCCTCGTCGATCTGCGTCCAGATGATCTTCGACGTCTTGGTCGTCATTCCGTCTCCTTGTGTTCCTTGGGACTGCGCGTTCGGCGAAGCGGGCCTGGTGGTCGAGGGGATGCCTCTCGTCGGCTCGGGGGCGGACGTCCTCGCGGCGATGAGGCTCCCGGCGCCTGCCGGGGGCGGTGGACCGGCCCAACGCCGGGCGACCACCGGGTGGCTTGGTGGGGTAGGTAAACATCAAGAGTTCACGGCGCTGTCAAGGCGGACCCCCGAGGATCAAACTGGACTGGACAGGGTGGGGTTCGGGCTCAATCTGGACCAGCCCGGGCGGGAATCCGGATCCTTGGACCTGCTGCAAACGCGCGCTTTCCACGGGGCGAGCCCCCGGCAGACGTCGCAATCTAGCGCGGATGGAACATTGCGCCTCATGGAGTTGAATTGGCACCGGTCGGCAATCAATCGACGCCGCCCCCTCCCTGTCGCCGGCCCACGCGGCGCGCACCGATTGTGGCGGATGCGCCGCTGGACCACCTCCCGCCGGACCCCGGTTGCGCCTGGTTGCGCCTGGCGGCAATCGGCGAGGGCTCAGGCGCCCCGCTGGCCGTAGTGGCAGAGCACGGCGCCGGCGGCCTCGAGCGCCTCCCGGCAGGCCGGGCTGGTCAGGGCCAGGAGCTCCACCTCGCGCTCGGCGCCAAAGCTGGTCCGGGCGTGGCGGGGCGGGTAGCCCGGATGGGCCATGAGCTCGGTCAGCCCGTCGGCCAGTCCTGCCAGCGCCGCCGCCAGCGCGGCCTCGGTCCAGCAGGGCCGGCGCGCCGCGGCGCCGAGGAAGGCGTCGGTGGTGGCGACTCCCCTCCCCCGCAGCGCGGCCCGCAGCTCGGCCGACATGGCGCGCACCGGCAGCCCGCGCGCCCCGGCCACCGCGGCGAAGACCGGGAGGACCTCGGGCCGGGCATGGACGTGCTTGTGGCTGTCGAGGTGGGTGGGCGGGGCGCCGCGCAGCGCCTCGAAGCGGGCCAGCTGGCGCAGCAGCTCGGCCTCGACGGCGGCGGTGTCACGGCCCGGCTCCGGCGCCAGCACCACGTGCAGCCCGACGCCCAGCGTGGACGGCGCCGCGGCCAGCGCCGCCGCCGAGAACGGGGTGTCCACCATGGCGGTGGCGCTCGTCACCAGCCCGCGGCGGTGGGCCTCGAGGATGCCGCGGTCGATCTCCGGGTCGTACCCGAGGTCGTCGGCGTTGACGATGAGCCGGCGCAGGGCCGCCTCAGGCCTTCCCGGGGCGCGGCGTCATGGCGCGCGTGTCGACCGAGAAGTCGTAGATCGACTCCAGCCGGACGTTGCGGTAGCGCTCCAGCTTGAAGGCCATGCGGGAGAGCTGGGCCAGGAAGGACTCCACGTCCGGCCGCCCGGCCTTGCCGGCCGCCTTCCGCAGCTTCTTCACCTCGCCCAGGATCTTCGAGCGCGCCTCGCGCGGGTGGTAGAGGAAGGCGCCGGAGAACCAGAGGGCCCCATCGAACGGCATGAGCCGCGCCTCCAGCAGGTCGCCCCTGGCCATGCCGGCCACGGTGCGCCGCTCGGTGACGTCCAGGTCCTTGCCGTCGAAGACGTCGCGCACCCGCACCACCCCGGGCGCCAGCTTGCGCACCTCGAAGAGGCTGTGGCGATTCCGCATCAGGGCGGCGTAGGCCTCGACCTGCCCGGCCGGGAGGGCTGCGCCCCGCTCGCGCAGGAAGCGCTCCAGCGCGGTGGGCTCGCCCGGCCCGGGCCGGTAGTCGAAGAGGTACGCATCGAGCATGGCGCTCATGCGCCGCTCGTAGGATTGGTCCTCCTCGTGCGGCTCGCCGTGCCGCTCGAAGTGCGCCTTCCTCGCGGCCGCCAGCAGGGGATCCTGCGGGTCGGCGCTGGCCCACGAGAGCAGCTGCTCGTGGAGCTCCGCCAGGGTCATCGCGCCCGCTCCATCATGGCGGCGAACCGCCCGAAGAGGGCCCGCGCGTCATGCGGACCGGGCGAGGCCTCGGGGTGGTACTGGACGCTGAAGGCGGGGGCGTCGAGCGCCTCCAGGCCCTCCACCGTGCCGTCGTTCAGGTTGACGTGCGTGACCCGGGCCCGCGTGCCCAGGCTCCGGTCGTCCACCGCGAAGCCGTGGTTCTGCACCGTGATGTCCACCTTGCCGGTGGCCAGGTCCTTGACCGGCTGGTTGGCGCCGCGGTGGCCGAACTTGAGCTTGTAGGTGCGCGCGCCCAGCGCCAGCGAGAGGATCTGGTGGCCCAGGCAGATGCCGAAGATGGGCACCTTGCCGAGCAGCGCCGACACCGTCTGGCGCGCCCCCACCACCGCGGCCGGGTCGCCCGGGCCGTTGGTGAGGAAGAGGCCGTCCGGCGCGAGCGCCAGCGTCTCGGCGGCGCTGGTGCCGCTCGGCACCACGGTGATGCGGCAGCCCTGGTCGGCCAGGAGCCGCAGCATGGCGCGCTTGAGCCCCCAGTCGTAGGCCACCACGTGGAAGCGCGGCGCCGCCACCTCGGCGCGCTCCTGGTCGGTCCAGGCGTCGGCCCCGCCCTGCCGCCACTCGTAGCGGGTGGCGGTGGAGATGCGGGTGGCCAGGTCCTGCCCCTCCATGCCCGGCAGCGCCCTGGCGCGGGCCACCAGGTCGCCGGCCGCACCGGTGGAGGAGATGATGCCCATCTGCGCCCCCACCGTGCGGATGTGCTTGGTGAGGCGCCGGGTGTCGATGCCGGAGATGCCGACGACGCCGTGACCGGCCAGGTACTCGTGGATGCCGCGGTCGGCGCGGAAGCTGGAGGGCTGCTCCGCGTAATGGCGCACGATGAACCCGGTGGCGTGGATGCCATCCGACTCGTCGTCGGCGGCGGCCACCCCGTAGTTCCCCTGCTCCGGGTAGGTCATGCAGATCATCTGGCCGACGTAGGAGGGGTCGGTCAGGATCTCCTGGTACCCGGTGAGCGAGGTGTTGAACACCACCTCGCCGGTGGCCTCGCCGGCCGCGCCGAACGAGGTGCCCTCGAAGACGGTGCCGTCCGCCAGGGCCAGGATGGCCTTCCTCATCTCTTCTCCCCGTCCGCCTGGTGGACCAGCCGCCCGCCCACGAAGGCGTGCGTGCAGCGGCCGGTGAGCGTCCGGCCCTTCCACGGCGAGTTGTGGCTCTTGGAGTACAGGGCGGCCGGTTCGCAGCGCCAGGCGGCCTGCGGGTCCAGCACCGCCACGTCGGCCGGCGCCCCCGGCGCCAGCCTTCCGCCCGGCAGCCCGAAGGCCCGGGCCGGGCCGGCGGTGAGCGCCTCGATGAGCCGCCGCTCCGTCAGCTTGCCGGCGCGCACCAGCGCCAGGCAGACCGGGAAGGCCGTCTCCAGCCCGACGATGCCGTTGGCGGCGGCGTCGAACTCCACGTCCTTCTCCACCAGCGAGTGGGGCGCGTGGTCGGTGGCGATGGCGTCGATGGTGCCGTCGGCCAGCCCCTCGATGCAGGCGGCCACGTCGGCGGCCGAGCGCAGCGGCGGGTTCATCTTGAAGTCGGTGGAGTACCCGGAGGCGGCCACGTCCTCGTCGGTGAGGGTCAGGTGGTGGGGCGTCACCTCGGCGGTCACCCGGAGGCCGCGCCGCTTGGCCTCGCGCACGGCGCGCACCGCGCCGGCCGACGAGAGGTGCGCGATGTGGAGGCGGCCGCCCGTCAGCTCGGCCAGCGCCACGTCGCGCAGCACCATGACGTCCTCGGCCTGGCCGGGGATGCCCTTCAGGCCGAGCCGCGTGGAGGTGGCCCCCTCGTGCATGACGCCCTTGCCGACGAGCTGGAGGTCCTCCTCGTGCACCGTGAGCGGCAGGCCGAAGGCGAGCGCGTACTCCAGGGCGCGGCGCATCAGCGCGGCGTTCATGACCGGCTTGCCGTCGTCGGAGAGGGCCACGCAGCCGCCCGCCTTGAGCTCGCCGTACTCGGCCAGCTCCTCGCCTCCGGACCCCCTGGAGATGGCGCCGCAGGGGTAGACCCGCGCCAGCCCGGCGGCGGCGGCCCGCGCCAGGATGAGCTCGGTCACCGCCAGCGTGTCGTTGACCGGCTTGGTATTGGGCATGGCCACCACCGCGGTGAAGCCGCCCGCCACCGCGGCGCGCGCCCCGGTGGCCACCGTCTCCTTGTACTCCTGCCCCGGCTCGCGCAGGTGCACGTGCAGGTCGATGAAGCCCGGGGTGACCCAGCGGCCTCGCGCGTCCACCACCTGGGCGCCGGCCGGCCGGTCGGCCCGCTCGGCCACCGCCGCCACCGTGCCGTCCTTCAGCACCACGGTACGCACCCCGTCGGTGCCGCTGGCCGGGTCGATGACCCGCCCGCCCTCGATGACGATCACGTCGCTCATGCCTTGGCCTCCGCCGGCTCCCCGCCGGCGAGCAGGTAGAGGATGGCCATGCGGACGGCCACGCCGTTCTCGACCTGGTCGAGGATGACGCTGAAAGGGCCGTCCGCCACCTCCGGCGCCAGCTCCACGCCGCGGTTGATGGGGCCGGGGTGGAGCACCAGGGCGCCCGGCTTGAGCCAGTCGGCCGCCTTCTTGGCGTTGAGCCCCCACAGCTTGGAGTACTCGCGAGTGGTGGGGATGAGCGGGTCGCCGATGCGCTCGTGCTGGATGCGCAGCATGATGACGGCGTCGGCCCCTTCCAGGGCGCCGCGCAGGTCGTGGTGGACGGTGCACCCCATCCGCTCCACGCCGGCCGGCATCATGGTGGGCGGGCCGCACAGGCGCACCCTGGCCCCCAGCTTCGGGAAGGCGTGCAGGTCCGAGCGGGCCACGCGGCTGTGGCTGACGTCGCCCACGATGGCCAGCGTCTTGCCCTCCAGCGTGCCCAGCCGCTCGCGCACCGTGAAGCAGTCGAGCAGCCCCTGGCTGGGGTGCTCGTGGGCGCCGTCGCCGGCCGAGACCACCGAGCACCCCACGTGCTCCGCCACCAGGCGCGGCGCGCCGCTGGCCGAGTGGCGGATGACCAGCACGTCGGGGCGCATGGCCTCGAGGTTGCGGGCGGTGTCGATGAGGGTCTCGCCCTTGGTGACCGAGGAGGAGGCGCTGGTCCAGTTGAGGGCGTCGGCCGAGAGCACCTTGGCGGCGATCTCGAAGGAGCTGCGGGTGCGGGTGGAGGCCTCGAAGAAGAGGTTCACCACCGACTTGCCGCGCAGCGACGGCACCTTCTTGATGGGGCGCCGCAGGACCTCCTTCATGGAGACCGCCAGGTCGAGGACCTGGAGCAGCTCCTCCCGCGAGAAGTCCTCCAGCGCGATGCAGTGCTTGTGGCGACCGATCACGGCTTCCTCCCGGTGACGACCACCGCGTCCTCGGCGGCCCCCTCCTCGCGCAGCTTCACCTGCACGTCCTGGCCGTCGGCCACGGCGAGGGTGGCGCCGGCGAAGTCGGCGGCGATGGGCAGCTCGCGCCCGCCGCGGTCCACCAGCACCGCCAGCCAGACGCGGCGCGGCCGGCCGAAGTCCACCAGCTCGTCGAGGGCGGCGCGCACCGTGCGGCCGGTGTAGAGCACGTCGTCCACCAGCAGGATGGTCGTGCCCTGGACCGGGAAGCGGATGTCGGTGGGGCCGACCACCGGGGCCGCGCCGCGGGCGGAGAGGTCGTCGCGGTAGAGCGCGATGTCGAGGGTCCCGACCGGCGGCTCGTGGCCGAGCAGGCGGGTCAGCTCGGCCCGCAGCCGGGCCGCCAGGTGGACCCCGCCGCGCCGGATCCCCACGATGGCCAGCGAGTCCGCCGCCCCGGCCGTGCGGGCCCGGTCGGCCACCTCCCGCGCGAGCCGCCGAACCGCCTCTCCGATGTCGCTGGCGTTCATGACCACCCTCCCATGCGTCACTTCCCCCAGTTCGGGACGCCGATGTCACCGGAGATGTCGATGCGCATGGTCACGTCCTCGGTCCGGTCGACGAGCGGATAGGTGATGCGCCGCACGTACTCGAACTCGACGTGGAGCATGGGTGGAGTCACCTCGGTGTCCCGCTCCCAGACCACGTCCTCGGGGGCGACCACCACGGCCGGGACGGTGGTCGCCCGGCCGTTCTCGTCCCGCTCCAACTGGTTGTCCACGCCCTCGAGCATGAGGCACATGCGCTTCACGACGTTGGCGTCGTTCCGGTCGTGGACCGCGAGGTTGATGTGCTCGTGGACCACCGACTTGACGCGCTGGTGGGTCATGAGCACCGGCACCCAGACCCAGCCGAAGTAGAAGGTGGCCCCGACGCCGAGGAACAGCACCAGGGTGACCCAGGAGAACTGGCCTCGCTCCAGCGAACGCCGGGAGGCCGTGGTGGGACGCTTCATCAGGGTCATGCTTCTACCGTTACTCGACCGGTTTGAAAAGGCGGTCCATGCGGAGGCCGCTCCAGCGGCCGGCCCCGGCGCCGCCGGGCTCCCAGCTCCACCCGACCACGGCCACCCGCCCGACCAGCTGCCGCACCGGCACCTGCCAGCCACCGTCCGGGCGCCCGTCGGCGGCGCGATCCCGGTTGTCGCCGAAGACCAGGACGTGGCCCGGGAGCACCGGCCCGAAGGGCCCTTCCCCGCGGCCGGCCCGGGCCCGCCGGCACTGCAGCACCTCGTGGCTGATGGTGCCGCTTGCCGCGGCGGCCCGCCAGGCAGCCGCCCCCTCGAGCTGGCCCGGGACCGGCGGCGCCACCGGCCCCGTCGCCAGGGTCTCCACGAGGCGACGGCAGGTGTCGGAGCGCGGCCCGGAGGTTCCTTCCGGCGGCTCGAGGTAGGCGTGCTCGCCCGCGTCGGCGCGCGGCTGCGCCACCCCGTTCACCAGCAGCGCCTGCTCCCGCAGCTCCACCACGTCGCCAGGCAGCCCCACCACCCGCTTCGCCAGCGTCAGCGAGGCGTCCTGGGGATGGCGGAAGACCACCACGTCGCCGCGCCGCGGCGCCGCGAGCTCGCTCACCGGGAGCTGGGTGAAGGGCAGCCGCAGGGCGTAGGCCAGCTTGGAGACCACCACCACCTCGCCGGTCCGCAGCGTCGGCTCCATGGAGGGGCTGGGGACGGTGAAGGTCTCCACCACCGACCCGCGCAGGAGCAGCGCCACCAGCAGCGCGCCGAGCGCGGTGCTCAGGAGGTCCCGCCGCAGGGGGCGCCGCGCCGGCGGCCCGGCGGCGGCCACGTCAGTCCTCGACCTTGAGCACGGCCAGGAAGGCCGACTGCGGGATCTCCACGCTGCCGACCTGCTTCATGCGCTTCTTGCCCTCCTTCTGCTTCTCGAGGAGCTTGCGCTTGCGCGAGATGTCCCCGCCGTAGCACTTGGCGATGACGTTCTTGCGGAAGGCCTTGACGGTCTCGCGGGCGATCACCTTGGCGCCGATGGCGGCCTGGATGGCCACCTCGTACATCTGCTTGGGGATCTCCTCCTTCAGCTTGGCGCAGACGTCGCGGCCCCGGAAGTAGGAGTTCTCGCGGTGCACGATGACCGAGAGGGCGTCCACCGGCTCGCCGTTGATGAGGATGTCGAGCTTGACCAGGTCGGCCTCCTGGTAGCCCTTCAGCTCGTAGTCGAGGCTGGCGTAGCCGCGGCTGACGCTCTTCAGCTTGTCGAAGAAGTCGAAGACCACCTCGGCCAGCGGGATGTCGTAGGTGATCTGCACCCGCTTGGTGCCGATGTACTTCAGGTCCTTCTGCACGCCGCGCCGGTCCTGGCACAGCTTGAGGATGACCCCCACGTCCTCGGTGCGGGCGTGGATGTGGCAGGTGAGGATGGGCTCTTCGAGCTTGGCGATGCGCTGCACCGGCGGCAGCTTGGCCGGGTTGTCGATCTCCATGACCTCGCCCTGCGTGTCGGTGATCCGGTAGACCACCGAGGGGGCGGTGGTGATGAGCGCCAGGTCGTACTCGCGCTCCAGCCGCTCCTGGACGATCTCCATGTGGAGCAGCCCCAGGTACCCGCAGCGGTAGCCGAACCCCAGCGCCTGTGAGGTCTCCGGCTCGTAGGTGAAGGCCGAGTCGTTGAGCGAGAGCTTGTCGAGGGCGTCGCGCAGCTGCTCGTAGTCGGCCGCCTCGATGGGGAAGACCCCGCTGAAGACCATGGGCTTCACCACCTTGAAGCCCGGCAGCCCCTCCGCCACCGGCCGGTCCGCCTCGGTGACGGTGTCGCCCACCTTGGCGTCGTGGACGTCCTTCACGTTGGCGACGCAGACGCCCACCTCGCCGGCCATGAGGCTCGGCACGGCCTTGGAGAAGGGCGTGAAGACCCCCAGCTCCTGGACCTCGAACTCCTTCTTGGTGCTCCAGAGCATGATCTTCTGCTTGGGCTTGAGCGTCCCCTCGAAGACGCGCACCAGCATGACCACGCCGCGGTAGGAGTCGTACCAGGAGTCGAAGATGATGGCCTTGAGCGGCGCCTCCGGGTCACCCCTGGGCGGCGGCACCTTCTTGACGACCTGCTCGAGGATCTCGGCGATGCCGATCCCCTCCTTGGCCGAGCAGGGCACCGCCTCGGAGGCGTCGAGGCCGATGACCTCCTCGATCTCCCGCCGCACCTCGGGCACGTCGGCGCTGGGCAGGTCGATCTTGTTGATGACCGGCACGATCTCCAGGTCGTGGTCGAGCGCCAGGTAGACGTTGGCGAGGGTCTGCGCCTCGACGCCCTGGGTGGCGTCCACCACCAGGATGGCCCCCTCGCAGGCGGCCAGGGAGCGCGAGACCTCGTAGGCGAAGTCGACGTGGCCGGGGGTGTCGATCAGGTTGAGCTGGTAGGTCTTCCCGTCGCGCGCCAGGTAGCGCATGCGGACGGTCTGGGCCTTGATGGTGATGCCCCGCTCCCGCTCCAGCTCCATGTTGTCGAGGAACTGGGCCTGCTGCTCGCGCTTGGTGACGGTCCCGGTCTCATCGAGCAGCCGGTCGGCCAGGGTCGACTTGCCGTGGTCGATATGGGCGATGATCGAGAAGTTCCGGATGTGCGCGTTCTGCTCTGACATAGGGGGCCGGGGCTTTTAGCACGCGCCGGGGAGGAGCCGCCATCGGCGCTCATGCAGCCAAGGGCCGATATCGACCGCTGTCAACCTTTCTGCAACGATATCATGGACCCGACCGGGGCCCGACCTCGCAAGCTCCCGTATCTTGTATCCTTCCGGCCACGCACCACAACAGGTTGTGGTCTTGTCATTGACACACGACATCCGGCTGGTACAGTCCGCCACCGCTTCGCGAGGAACGCGGAGCCAGGAAAGAGGGCGGGTCGGGTCGGGCGCGGGCGTTCCTGGGGGAATCCCTTCGTTGTCAGACCAGCACGCTAGACCTCCGGTTCACTGATCGCGGGCCGGCCGGGGGACACACCACATCGACGGGCGCACTGGAACGTGCCCCCGAACGGGTAGGTATTTGCCTGGAGCCGGGGGCTCCGGGCGGAGGGACGTGCGAATGATGGAGCGTGAGATGCAGGGAGTTCCCCGCCGGAACGGCAAGGCCACCAGCAAGAAGGCGAACCGCCGCGGCCTGACCGTCGAGCGGTACTTCACCACCCGCGGGGTCGATCCGGCCGAGGAGCTGGCCTGGGAGTTGCGCACCGCCGCCATCACCGGCGAGGGCGGCGCGGTCATCTTCGAGCAGAAGGAGGTCGAGGTCCCGAAGAGCTGGTCGATGCTCGCCACCAACGTGGTGGCGTCCAAGTACTTCCGCGGCGGGCTCGGGGCGGACAACCGGGAGCGCTCGGTGCGGCAGCTCGTGTCGCGCGTGGTGAAGACCATCGGCGCCTGGGGGCGCAAGGACGGCTACTTCGCCTCCGAGGAGGACGCCGCCGCCTTCGAGGGCGAGCTGGCCCACCTCGTCTACCGGCAGAAGCTGAGCTTCAACTCGCCGGTCTGGTTCAACGTGGGCGTCGAGGCCCACCCGCAGTGCTCGGCCTGCTTCATCAACTCGGTGTCCGACTCGATGGACTCCATCCTGAAGCTGGCCCACACCGAGGGCATGCTCTTCAAGTACGGCTCGGGCACCGGCTCCAACCTCTCCAAGATCCGCTCCTCCAAGGAGCCGCTCTCGGGCGGCGGCGAGGCCTCCGGGCCCGTCTCCTTCATGCGCGGCTTCGACGCCTTCGCCGGCGTCATCAAGTCGGGCGGCAAGACCCGCCGCGCCGCCAAGATGGTGATCCTCGACGCCGACCACCCGGACGTCGTGGAGTTCGTCACCTGCAAGGCCGAGGAGGAGAAGAAGGCCTGGGCGCTCATCGACGCCGGCTACGACGGCGGCTTCAACGTGCGCGGCGGCGCCTACGACTCGGTCTTCTTCCAGAACGCCAACCACTCCATCCGCGTCACCGACGCCTTCATGCGCGCCGTGCAGGACGACCGCGAGTGGGCCCTGACCGGCCGCATCGACGGGCGCGCCGTGGAGACCATCCGCGCCCGCGAGCTGATGCGCCAGATCACCGAGGCCGCCTGGCTGTGCGGCGACCCTGGCATGCAGTACGACACCACCATCAACGCCTGGCACACCTGCCCCGCCACGGACCGCATCAACGGCTCCAACCCGTGCTCGGAGTACATGTTCCTCGACGACTCCGCCTGCAACCTGGCCTCGCTCAACCTGATGCACTTCCGGTCGATCGACGGCGGGTTCGACGTGGAGTCCTTCAAGAAGGCGGTCGACGTCACCATCCTGGCGCAGGAGATCCTGGTCTCCAACGCCAAGTACCCGACCGACCTGATCGGCAAGAACTCCGAGGCCTTCCGCCCCCTCGGCCTGGGCTACGCCAACCTCGGCGCGCTGCTCATGGCGAGCGGCCACCCCTACGACTCGGACGACGGCCGCGCCATGGCCGGCGCCATCACCGCCCTCATGACCGGCGAGGCCTACGCCCAGAGCGCCCGCATCGCCGCCCAGACCGGCCCGTTCGCCGGCTACGAGAAGAACCGCGACCCGTTCCTCAACGTCATCCGCAAGCACCAGTCGCACGTCGACCGCATCGACCAGAGCCTGGTGGACGCACCGCTGCTCTCGGCCGCCCGTGACGCCTGGGCCGACGCGCTCCGGCTGGGCATCCAGCACGGCTACCGCAACGCCCAGGTCTCGGTGCTGGCCCCCACCGGCACCATCGGCTTCATGATGGACTGCGACACCACCGGCATCGAGCCCGACATCGCGCCGGTGAA
>Ga0209464_10000104_pt1 | contig 29448 bp, 29 predicted proteins | sample DOMMetBare1Fresh_2_FD_187473 | JGI IMG/M metagenome (GOLD analysis project Ga0209464, IMG submission 187473) | Wetland sediment microbial communities from St. Louis River estuary, USA, under dissolved organic matter induced mercury methylation -... | ecosystem: Environmental > Aquatic >...
CAAACGCCCTGTTGCCTTTTTCTCGCTAGAAATGGGTGCTGTTCAGCTGGTTATGCGTCTTATTATTGGGGAAACTGGTATTGATTCGGACAAGGTCAAAAATGGGCGACTTGAACCTCATGAGTGGGCTCAGCTCGAAATGCGCATCAAGGATCTTACCGAAGCCCCCCTATTTATAGACGATACGCCTGCTCTATCCATATTCGAATTTAGAAGCAAAGTTCGACGATTAAAAACTCAGCACGATATTCAGGTGGTTATTATCGACTACCTTCAGCTGATGGTTGGGCCTCCTGAAACAAGAGGTAATCGTGAACAAGAAGTTTCGGTTATTTCTCGCTCGCTAAAAGCTATTGCCAAGGAGCTAAACATTCCAATAATTGCGCTTTCGCAGCTTAACCGTTCGGTAGAAACCCGTGGAGGAAACAAACGTCCTCAGCTCTCCGACCTTCGTGAGTCGGGTGCTATTGAGCAGGATGCGGATATTGTATCGTTCATCCACCGTCCAGAATACTACGGCCATACAGAAGATGAGGATGGCAATTCGCTTATTGGCATTGCAGAAATTATCGTTGCAAAGCACCGTAATGGTGCTGTTGATGATGTAAGGCTAAGGTTCCAAAAAGAGGGGGCTCGCTTCCTCGATCTCGAAGATGGCGATATCAGTGCTTATGCGAACCTCATACCTCAACAGCCTGCTTCCAGCTCCGCAGGTGGCAACGATCCTAGCTCGCAAGCATTTACTGTTGGCTCTAAAATGAACGATGATTTTCCTGCTGGTGGCGAGTTTGATTTGGGGATTAAGGGTGGATTTTCTGCCGATGTGCCTTTCTAATGCAAGGTTAAACCTTTTGCATACACAAGGGTCATCCAAAAAGGTAGCTATGCTTACTACGCAGCAGTAACCGTGGCAATATCGTTATCCACAATGCTGCTCTTGTTGATTTTGCTCTACACGTTGGGGTGCGAGAACTACAAATCGCCTCTTATACGATTCGTTAAGTTCGCCCCCGTTCTTTAGCCTGATTACCCATTGGATCAGCAAATTGTACCTTTCGCGGGCAATTAAGCATTCTCAGCTTGCTGCTAATGGCGTACTTTTTGCCTTTAGTATGCCAAACAATTGAATGCAAGATTGCCACTGCTCTACCCGGGCTCACTCCTTTGTTGGCATTGGGTAGGCAGCTGGCTATTGCCAGTAAAAAATCAATCAGATGAAAAAGCTTCTTCTAACTCTAAGCGCTGTTGCGCTTCTTATTGGAATCTCATTTGCTCAAAATCCAATTCCTAAAGGTGCCCGCCAAATTAATGCAGGTTTTGGCCTGGGCGAAAGCTCTGTTCCGGTCTACTTTGGTATGGATTTTGGCATCGGCAACGACTTCTCGCTAGGTTTCGAAACTTCGTACCGCGACAGAGCCGACTACTACAACGTTTGGGGTATTGCGGGTAATGTTAACTACCACTTTAATAGGGTACTAAACATCCCTAAAAACTTCGACTTTTATGCTGGTGCAAATGTAGGAACCTACTTCTACAGCTACTACGACAGGTACGATGGCGACAAAATGTCTGCTCTTGGCCTTGGTCTTCAGGTTGGTGGTAGATACTACTTTAATTCTACGATTGCGGTGAACCTCGAAGTTGGTGGTGCAAACGCATTTTCTGGTGGCAAGCTAGGACTTACATTCCGATTTTAGATAGACCATTACAGCGTGTAAAGCGAGGAGGCCGATGGCCTTCTCGCTTTCTTTTTTGTGCACGACTTTCATCCCCCTGTAGTAAAACTGTCATTTTTTAGCTACTTTCCCTTCGATAATTCTCTGGCATCTACTCATTTTCAGCTAGCATTTTGGCAACAAAAGATTGTTACACAAACAAGCACCAATGCTGCTAAAATTCAAAAGTTTACATGTCGTATATCCATAACAAACAACAATAACCGTATGAAAAAGATAGCCTTGGCACTGATCGTTATGCTCCTCGCTAACCTTACTTTTGCCCAAAAACAGTTCGAAAAACGTACATACATCTCCCCTAAAAACGATACTCTTCGTTATCAGGTGCTTCTCCCTTTAAGCTACGAAAGTGGAAAAAAGTTTCCTTTGGTTATTTTTCTTCATGGTTCGGGCGAACGGTCGAGCGACAACATGCTACAGCTAAAGCATGGATCGAGAATGTTTTCCAACCCCGTTAATATGGAAAAGTACCCTGCAATAGTACTCTTTCCGCAATGCCCTACTAATGGCAACTGGATCAAAGAGTTTCCTAAACGAAATAATCAAGGTGAAATGGATTGGAAAGAGCATAGCAACGATAGCATTGCGACACCTCTTCTAAATGTTAAAGAGCTCATCGAAAAGTATATTGCAGAGGATAAGGTTGATCCAAAACGTATTTATGTAGTTGGCCTTTCGATGGGCGGAATGGGCACATTTGATTTAGCTGCTAGATACCCTCAACTTTTTGCTGCTGCGATACCTATTTGTGGAGGAATCTACCCTCCTCGCTTAAAAGATGCCGCGAAGCAGGTAAAATTCCGAATCTACCACGGCGATGCAGATCAGGTAGTCTCTTCAAATGGATCGCGCGATGCCTACCTTGCTCTTAAGGAGTTTGGTGCCAACGTTACCTATTTCGAATTCCCTGGCGTTGAGCACAACAGCTGGAATCCTGCATTTAACCAACCCGATTTCTTTGAGTGGCTTTTTAAGCAAAAACGAAAATAAATAAAATGAGGCTGTCTAAAGAGTAGAACGAAACCTATTGCACGAAAGTGCTATCACAACATTTTTGCTTGTCGTAATAGGCACTTCGTGAAAGGCGCTACTTCTTAGACGGCCTCCTATTTTCTATCCGTCCTTTACTTTTAGGTAAAAATAATCTGCGTTCCTTGCCCTCCACAGAGCTCATAGAATTGCCCAACGGTAATTACATCCTTCACCTCATCGCTTAGCTCATCGCGCTTCAGCTTAAACATATCAACAGCCAGCTTACAGGCAAAAATCTCGCCCCCTCCTGCTGTAATCATCTCTAGAAATTCTGGAACTGTAGGGATATCCAGCTGCTCCATCTGTTTCTTCATCATTGCAGATACACCGGCCTCTACACCTGGGAGCACTCCCAACAGGCTCGGAAATGGAAGTCCGCCTGGCATTCGCATTGCTGGATTACCTAAAGTTGCAGTATGCAAGCTATTCATCTGCTTTTTTGTAATAGCATCTAGTCCAAAAAATGTGAAGAAAACCTTCGTTTCGATCCCCTCCATTACTGCTCCGTTAGCCATTACTAAAGCAGCATACACATCTTCAAGACTACCTTTTGCACAAATAATGCAAACTTTTTTTAGTGGATATTCTTCGTTTGTCATAGCTTTAACGATTAACGGTTAAACACAGCTTAAGGGTTTCTTTACCCCTGCAATTTTTGTTGCTAGCTTTAGCGGTGCTCCGGGAAATAGTTCGTAAAACCCTTTAATATCAACTATTCCCGATTTTCCAATACTCCTGATGGTCAAGGCTTCTCCTTTTGCAACTCGTTCGCGCAAAAAATCAATAACCTGAAAATGCTTTTCGGTAAGGACAATGCTAAGCTCTTGGGCTATTGCTTGCGCTACCTCCTTCGACCACTGTTCTGAATTCTCGAGGTAGCCTTCGTCGTTTACATCTACCAATACTCCTGCATATTCTTTTTGTGCCATAGCTGTACTATTTTTGTTTGTTTTTATTGTGTAAGGATCTCTAAAAGTGGGAAAAGCATCGCAACATACATATTACAATAGGTTGTGGAGCCTTTTCGTGCGACATGCTACGTGGTCGTACTACTTTTTTTACATCCTCTTCTACTATCTGCTATTTTAGCTTTTTACCAGCCAAACTAAAGCTGCTGCTCACCGGAAGCTTTCTATCTTTCATAAGAAACTCCCAGTAGATCGGCTTAAATGCAAGCTTACCCCAATGGTTTAATGTTGTATTTCCAAGAAGCTTTAGTGGGCCTATTATTGGGTAAGGATATACACCAGGAAGCGGTTCGGTGTTATAGTCAAAATCGATCAGCGTGGCCTTACCAAAGCCTGTTTCTATAAAACAGTTAGCGTGTCCATCAAACTTATGCGAGGGTATGACACCCTTAGCATATCCTACTACATTCTCTAGCAGCACTTCTGCTGCAAAATGGGCTACCGATCCTGCTTTAGAGGTTGGTAAATTTGCGGCATCTCCAATTGCAAAGATGTTGCTCTTGCTAACCGACTGCATGGTATGCTTATCGACCTGCACATAGTTTAAATCGTCGGCCAACCCCGTTGATTCCCAAATCCTATCGCCCATATTTACAGGAACTACTACAAGCGTGTCAAAATCAACTTCACGTCCATCGTACGATTTAAGGGTGTTCCTATCTTCTTCGACACCTTCTACGTAAAAATCGGTAGATACATGAATCTGTTTTTCTTCTAGCAACGAGCTAAGCAGCTTTGTTGCAACGGGTTTTGTAAATGCTCCCGACATTGGCGTGGTGTAGGTGATCTCCACCTTATCTCTTATCCCCTTTTTCTTGAAAAACTCGTCGGCAAGGAAAACAAACTCGAGTGGTGCAATTGGGCATTTGTACGGTAATTCGGTAATGCTCATTACAAGCTTTCCACCTTTAAATTCTTTAAGATGTTCGTACAAGGCTACTGCCCCCTCATAGGTGTAGAAATCAAAAATATTCTTATACCATCTATCCCCGAGCAAACCGGGTGTTTCTGATGGGGTCGGAATTGCTCCTGTTGCTACAATTAAAATGTCGTAGCTCACCAGCACACCACCAACCTCAACCGTATTTGCATTGGCATCTACTTTGGTAATCTCTCCAAACTTTAGCTTTGCTTTTTTTGAGATAAAGCTTGATTTTGCTTTTACAACATCCTTAGGAGAATAGGTTCCAAAAGGAATAAATAAAAACCCGGGTTGGTAGTAGTGCACATCATTGCGATCGACTACCATAACTTCCCATTCGTGCATATCCAACCGTTTCACCAGCTTATTTGCCATCATCGTGCCTGCGGTTCCTGCTCCAAGTATCAGCGCTCGTTTCATATTCGGGTGTTTTTATCTTTTGCTGTACCACCTTTACTTTGTTCTGGTTAAGGGGCTACTGTCGTTTTATTTATCGTTTAGCAGTTTTGAAATTTCTTGCTAACTTTCGTTCGAATTCCTACTCTGCTGCTGCAATTGTACGATCTCTTTAGTGCGAATCCGCTACATAGGCGTATGATTAAAATCAGCTTATGATATTTATCATGTTTTGTTGCTAACACTTCGTACAATGGAAGAGAGCGGACACCTATGTTCTTGTAAGGATTGTATCGTTAGAAATCTTATTTTCGAGCATGTTTCAGTAGATGAGCTGGCCGATTACTGTGCTTCAAAATCGGAAAAGAACTATCGAAAAGGGGAGATTATTATTAATGAGGGAGATCCAATTACCTCTTTCCTTTACATTCAAAGCGGACTAGTTAAGCTTCATAGGCATACCTCCGATCCTAACTACGATCAAATAATATCTATAGCTCAACCTTTTGATCTAATAAGTATTCTTACGGTTTTTTCGGATACCCACTACAAGCTTTCTATAACTGCTATTGAAGACTCAGTGGTATGTGAGTTCGATTTGGATAGAATCCGGAACCTGGTGCGTACAAACGGGGAGTTTGCGCTCGACTTGCTCTCCAGAATTAGCCGAACTACCGATAATATTATCAGGCGGCACAATGACATCAACAGCAAAAATCTAAGGGGCCGCATTGCATACATCCTCCTTCTTTTTTCGAATGATATCTACCACTCTCCCATCTTCGAACTTCCTATTTCTAGGAAAGAAATTGCGGAGCTGATTGGGATGACTACAGAAAATGTTATTCGTATCCTTTCGGAATTCAGAAAGGAGCATATCATCAAGATTAACGGAAAGGAGATAGAGATAGCCGACTTCGAAAAGCTCAAAATGATATGCCTCCACGGCTAGAGCCTGTTACTATAGTATGCGTTTAAGTTCAATTAAATCAGCCACCTCATAGGTTGGTGAAAATGTAGCTTTCAGGCCATTAGGATTGTAGTAAACTTGATCTATCCCAGCGTCTTTGGCTCCTGCAATATCAACTGCAAAATCATCGCCTATCATCAATGCACGACTAGCCCTACAGCCAGCTTCCTTTAGTGCATGGTTAAAAATTCGGGGATCAGGCTTCTGATGTCCTACATTTTCAGATGTTAACATCTTATCAAAGTACTGCTCCAATCCGCAAACTTTTAGCTTTATCCACTGTACTTCGTTAAATCCATTGGTAATAATAAGCATCCGGTAGCCCCTTTGCTTAAGGTATTCAAGCAGCTCAACAGCGTTAGGCATTAGCCTTGTTTTTTGAGGGCTATCAGATATATACCTCGTATCAAGCAGGTTAGCCAAATGTTCATTTTTAACCTTCACGCTCTTAAGCGTTAGGTCGAACCTGAGCTTGCGCAGCATATCTTTTGCTATTCTACCATGCCGATACTCCTCCCACAACCTATCGTTATGAACCTCAAAAATTGAGCGAAACTCCTCAAAAGTCTTAAAATGGTTGAAAAGTTCAAACTCTTGGTAAAGATCCGAAAGTGTTTGCTTGGCATTTCCTTCAAAATCCCAAAGGGTTCTGTCTAGGTCAAAAAAAAGGTGAGTATATGGCTTACGCCCTATTAGCCTAAGTAGTTTGGTCGCATTCATAGGGCATAAAAATAGCATATAATGCCCATTTATCGAACGTAATTTGACTTTTGTTTATACTATGCAGATTTAACTAATTTAGGTTAGGCAATTAAAACGTGATGCAAATCCGACGATTATTACTACTTTTGCCTGAAATAAATCAATAGGAATTGGAGTTTAAAGAGTTAAACCTTTGTAGCGGAGTTCTAGATGGTTTAGATGCCATGAACATCACTACCCCAACACCTGTTCAAGAAAAGGCCATACCTGTGATACTTGAAGGCAAAGACCTTATCGCATGTGCCCAAACTGGAACTGGTAAAACCGCCGCCTTTGTACTTCCCATCATCGACAAGCTGGCCAATCGACAAAACCACAATAAAGCAACTACCCTAATTCTAGTTCCTACCCGAGAGCTGGCAATTCAAATCGACCAACAAATTATGGGATTCAGCTACTTTACTCCTGCAACGTCGGTGGCTGTTTACGGTGGAAACGATTCGACACTCTGGGATTCTCAAAAAGCCTCTTTAATAAATGGTGCAGATATTATTATCGCAACGCCTGGCAGGCTAATCACTCACCTCAACTTCGACTACTTCAACCTCTCGAGCATTGAGCACTTTATTCTCGACGAAGCCGACAGAATGCTCGATATGGGATTTGTTGATGATATAACAGCGATTGCTTCTAAGCTGCCATCAAAACGACAGACGGTAATGTTTTCGGCTACCATGCCTGATAAAATAAGAAAGCTTGCTCGTAAAATACTAACCTCCCCTGTCGAAATCAACCTATCTACTTCTAAACCTGCCGAAAATATCTTGCAAGCTGTTTGCTTTGCTGAAGATGATAAAAAGGTGGAAATTCTCACTAGCCTTCTAAAAGATAAAACCAACATAAAAAGCGTTGTCATCTTCTCTTCTACCAAATCGAAGGTGCGACAAATTGAAAAAACGCTCCAAAAGGCTGGCTTAAATGCGTCTGCAATTCATTCCGACCTAGAACAAAAGGAACGTGAAGAGGTAATGCTAAGGTTTCGTTCTCGTGATATTCAGCTTCTGGTTGCCACTGATATCATATCGCGTGGCATTGATGTTGAAAATATAGATATGGTCATCAATTTTGATGTTCCGCACGACCCTGAAGATTATGTACACAGGGTTGGTAGAACTGCCCGTGCGCAAGCAGATGGAGTTGCCATAACCTTTGTAAACAAAAAGGATAAACGGCTACTCGACCAAATTGAGAAGTTTCTAGGAAATAAGATTTACCATTATCGTCACTTATAACTAACAATTCTTCTTATGTTGGAGAAATTATTCAAGCTAAAGGAGCAAAACACGAATGTTAGAACCGAGATCATTGCGGGTATAACTACTTTCGTTACAATGGCTTACATTCTGTTTCTCAACCCGAACATCTTGTCGGGCACAGGAATGAACGCTAATGCTGTATTTTTTGCAACTGCAGTTGCTGCTGGTGTGGTTTCTATTGCAATGGGATTAGTTGCAAACTTCCCTATTGCGCTTGCACCTGGCATGGGATTGAATGCTTTCTTTGCTGCCATTGCTGTTCAAGGTACAGGAATGCCCTGGCAAGCGGCTCTCGGCGCAGTATTCATCTCTGGTATAATTTTTATCGTACTAACGGTTACTAAGGTCAGACAGCTTCTTGTTGTTGCTGTTCCAAACTCTCTTAAGGTTGCCATCACCGTTGGTATTGGTCTTTTTATTACCATTATTGGTATTAAGCTTTCGGAGATTATGGTGGTTAAAGCCTCGCTTATCCCTCCTACCTTGGCTCAAATCAATGCAGCTCCGGCTGTTCCTGCAACTCTTAAGTTTTTCGAGTGGAACATAGGTCTTGGAAACTTTACAAATCCAGCCATGGCTCTTTCGCTAATAGGCCTATTTATCTCAGTGCTACTAATGGCTCTTCGGGTAAAGGGGTCTCTTCTTATCGGGATCATTATTACCACTATTATTGGTATACCGATGGGTGTTACTCAAATTCCTGATCACTTTACGCCTTTTGCATTGCCCGATTTTAGCAACCTTGCTGTTGGGGCACTAGATATCAAAGCTGCTCTAAACATGGGTATTTGGACTGTAGTTTTCACCTTTACTTTTGTTGAGCTATTTGACACTTTCGGAACACTTGTAGGTACTGCTCGTAAAGCAAACCTTATCGACAAGGATGGTAATTCGCCTAAAATTGGTAAGGCAATGCTTGTTGATGCTTTTGGTGTCTCTTTTGGTGCTTTCCTTGGTACATCTACCGTTACAGCATACGTTGAGAGTGCCGCTGGTATTGGTGAGGGTGGTAGAACTGGCCTTACTGCTGTTACTACTGGCGTTCTTTTCCTTCTTGCCCTTGTCCTAGCTCCTCTTGCAGGTCTTATTCCTAATGCGGCTACAGCTCCTGCTCTTATAATCGTGGGGCTTCTAATGGTTTCGAGCATTAAGGAGATCGATTTTAGCGACTTTACCGAAGGATTCCCTGCGTTTATTACCTTCGTGCTAATGCCTTTTACCTATAACATTGCCAATGGTATAGCTGCTGGGATTGTTTTCTATACTGCACTTAAGGTGTTTACTGGCAAATGGAAGCAGGTACACTGGATGATGTACATACTTTTTGTGCTGGTTATTGTAAGATTCATTTTCCTTTCTGAGCATTAGTAGTTCGTACTATATAGCATACAAGCCCATCTTAATAGGTGGGCTTTGTTTTTTTATACTGCCATCTTAAAAATTAGCACTCCTATAGCAATAGTTGCGGCCAAACCTAAGCCTATCCAGCCAAGGTATCGCTCAATAAAGGGTTTTACTCGCAATCCAAACTTAAAAATTAGGTATGCTATTAAAAGATATCGCCCTCCGCGACCAACCACAACTGCAGCAAGAAAAAAGAAAAAGTTAACCTCAAATACACCCGATAGTATCGTTACTACTTCGAAGGGTATTGGTATAAATCCTCCTGCAAAAACAAAAAGAGCACCCCATTCGTCAAAGATCCGCTGAATTCTTAGGTACTCACCTTCTGTAAACCCTGGAATGTTAGTAAAAAAGAAGTGAGCAAGCTGCGTATAGCTACCCGAAGCATCGAGCCATGCAAAATAACCTATGAAGTATCCGACAATTGCCCCGACTATCCCTCCCACAGCAGCCACTTTCCCGTAGTACAATGCTCTATCGATGTTTGCTATGATAAGCGGTATAAACAGTAGCATAAATGGGAATAGAGAGAAAACCGATTCGAAAAATGCAGCAACAAAAAGCACAACTACGCCATAAGGCGAATGTGCCTGTTTAATAATCCATTGGTATGCTCTTTTCAGTATCGGCATTGGCTAAAGCGTATAATAATTACAATAGATCTAGCAATTAAAGTGCCAAGTTGGTTAGGTTAAAGCTATAGCTTAAGAGCATCCTTCAATGCCTTGTATCCAGAGCTACTCGCTTTAACTTGAGCTCCATTCTTAAGCTTAATTATGTAGCTCTCCTTTTCAAAAAGTTCTATCCTACTAATTTCGTTAATATTTATAATGAACGACCTATGTACTCTAATAAAAGTATTCGAGTCTAAATGCTGCTCAAAGTACTTCATAGTCTTTTCCTTCAAGTACTTCCCGCCCTTAGAGTTTATCATTACATAATCACCTTCCGATTCTATGAAAACAATATCAGCAACAGCAATAATCTCAATCTTAGAACCCGATTTAACTGCTACTCGTTGTAGAATGTCGGTTTTCTCTTCGGCAATAGCAATTACTTCGTTATAGTTTTGCTCTACTTTTGATGCAATTCTACCCATAACCTTACTCAGAGCCTCTGCAAATCGCTCTTTCGAGAAGGGTTTTAGCAGGTAGTCTACCGCATTCTGGTCGAAAGCTTTAATTGCATAGCTATCGTATGCCGTTGTAAAAATAACGTTGGGTCGATGCTCTATAATTTCAAGCAGCTCAAAACCCGAGAGCTTTGGCATTTGCACATCCAAAAAAATCAGATCTGGTTTTAGCTCGTTAATACTTTTTACAGCCAAAAAACCATCAGAACATTCACCTACAACTTCAATTTCGGCAAATGGTTCTAAAAACTTCTTCACGAGTAAACGTGCAGGTTCCTCGTCATCAATTATTAGCGTACGAATCATGCTTGCTCCTTTTTTACAGGTGGTATGATGAGCGTTACTTCAAAGGTGCTACTCTCGTTTTTTATATGCAGTAACCTGTCGTTTTGATAGATAAGCTTTAGGCGCTCAGCAATATTTCGAAGTCCAATTCCTGCCCCTTTTCCCATCGGAACGCCTTCTTGGTAGTTGTTTTTTATAGAAACCACTAGCACGTCTTCATCCATTACTGCTTTTGTTTCTATAGTTATTGGTTCTGTACTTTCGTAAACTCCGTGCTTTATGGCATTTTCGTAAAGTGGTTGCAAAATCATCACAGGTATCTCTGCGTCATATGCTAGCTCTTCGACATTAAAGACATACAACAGCTTGGAGCCAAAACGTACCTTTTCAATATCTAAGTATCGGTTCAAATTTTCGATCTCTTTTCGTAGGGTTACAAAAACCGATTTTTCTTGAGACACCGTATAACGAAGGTAGTCGGATAGCTTAATAACCATTTCCTGCGCTCTTTCTGCATCAATCATAGTTAACGAGCTTATAGAATTGAGGCTATTGAAAAGAAAGTGAGGGTTAATCTGCGACCGTAACATACTAATTTCAACCTCCTTAAGTGAACGTTGAAGAAGCAGCTCGTTTTCATGCTTACTTCTCAAATCTCGAGAGTACATATGCAGGTAGTACGAGAGAATAACAATAGTATAGCCCATTAGTCCAGAAAAAATGGCAAACGACACCAAGTGATCTTTTGGCATATGGGCCACTTTCCCTTCTGGCAATAGCGAAACTACCACGTAGTAGCTAATAGAATACCAAACAATTATAAAAATAGAAGCAGTTGCAAGGTGATTGAAAATTAAAAGCCACCATCCTCGCTGGCGCATACAGTCGCCCACGTTATACCATAAAGGGATGGAGAGCAAGGCAAACACACCACAAAAAATGGTATTTGTAATAATCACCTCTCCAAATTCGGCACGACCGTAGTAGTAGTCTAACCCCGTATTAACTATAAGGATAAAGCTCCACAACGACAGGTAACCGATACCTAATACTCTATTTTTAAATATTGGATGATCAATCATTTACACAAGGTTAGAATCCTTTTATTTCTCCACCTCCAAACACACAAACACCCTTAATAATTAAGCGTTTGCGAGGTTCAACAACTGTTGTTCTTACGTAGCTACGCTTATCGCTAAAACCTCCAAGTATAGATACTACCTCTACCTGAACTTCCCAGTCGGATGGAACAAAAAGTGTAATTCCTCCAAATACGCAAACCGTTTCAATAAATGCCGTATCTCCTTCAAATTGTGCCTGCGACAAATCAACTTCTGCGCCTCCAAAAATATTAACAAACTTACCTCCTTTAAAAATAGAGGTATAGCGCCTTTTGGAACCTCCAAAAAGGTTAAACTCATCAACAAAACCATCCTTTTCGGAAGACGTGGTTTGTGACAATCCTTCTTTAGTAAAACCTGGAGCATATCTACGATCGTAATTACCTCTCATGCTGTGCTTTAGTATTACCAAAACACCACCTCCTATAAGAAGAAGTGGCCAAAACATTCCTATAAAGTTAAATGGGAGGTCCACCAAGCGTGGGACAATGAAAAACGTTCCTACCATTATCAGAATCAAACCTGCTATGTAGCTCTCCTTGCTAAATATATTTACAAAACCGATTACAATGATTAGCATTGGCCACGAAAACAACCAATCCATTACATTTGGTGCTATAATATTCATCTTGCCAAGCATCAAAAATACTCCGGCAGCAATTAACACTAGACCGAATGCCAGCTTCTTCATGGTCTTTGATTCTGAACAGCAACGTTCTCTCATATGTCTATCTCTCATTTTGTCGAAAAATTAAATGTAACACCTTTTTTTCATGGCTCAAAACTAGCTTGTATTTATTATGCTGTCAATTATAAATCGACAAATCGGGTATTGCCTTAGATGAATTGGCTATTTTAAAGGTTGAGCCAAAGCTTAATTTTATGTGAATTTTGGGAGGTAAAGCCTCTTTTGTCAGAAAAATGATGAACTTAGCTTGCTCAAATTCGTTTTTCGTCAAAACTAAGTATCAATGAAAAGAATAGCTGTTGTAGCGCTACTGCTTGCTACTACTTTTGCAAATGCCCAGAAGGCCCCTAAGAACATCATCCTTCTTATTGGCGATGGAATGGGCTATAACACTGTAGCTCTTAGAGTTCTAGAGTCGAACGGTAGCTCAAATTTCGAAAAATTCCCTGTTCTAGGTACTATAAAAACCTACTCTGCCGGAGGGAAAATAACCGACTCTGCTGCAGGTGGGACTGCTTTTGCTATCGGGGAGAAAACAAATAACGGTACAATCGGTCTGGATGTCAATAACCAGCCAAAGCCCAACCTGATGGAGATTGCTGAGTCAAATAAGATGAAGACAGGCATTGTGGTTACCTGTGCTCTTACGCATGCTACTCCTGCTTCTTTCTCTGCTCATCAACCAAACCGTAAGATGTACGAAGAGATTGCAGGCGACATTGTAAACTCTAAGGTTGACCTTCTTGTTGGTGGTGGAATGAAGCATTTTACCCAACGAAAAGATGGCAAAAACTTAATAAACGAGGCAAAAGCTAAGGGGTACGAAATTTTTACTGATACAACTTCGTTTTTTGCATCAAGCACCGCTAAAGCAATGGTTGTGGTGGCCGACGAACATCTAAAAGCTGCCAATAAAGATAGAGGCAACTTCTTGCCAAGGGCTACCCAAAAAACAATAAACCTACTTAGCTCAAGCAAGGGTGGCTTTGTGATGATGGTTGAGGGTTCTCAAATAGATTGGGCTGCTCATGGTAACGATGCGGAGCTGCTTCGTGCAGAAATGGAAGATTTTGACAAGACTGTTGGTGTTGCACTAGACTTTGCAAAGAAAGATGGCAATACGCTTGTTCTAGTTTTTGCAGATCACGAAACTGGTGGTGTAACTCTCCCTCCTTCTGATGTAAACAACCTTAGCGAAGAGTACGGCAACTTTGTTGTTAAGTTTTCGACTGGCGCTCATTCTGGCACGCTAATTCCTGTTTTTGCCTACGGACCAGGAGCTGATAGGTTTCAAGGGATATACCAAAATACCGACATCTTTAAAAAGATTCTCGAGCTAAAACGTTGGAAAAAATAGCATAGCATAAGTCAACAAAGGTGCCTTTAGGGGCACCTTTGCTTTTTTATAGAACTAGTAGCAGCAGGGGAAGGCTTCCTCTTCAACTTTATCACACATCATTTCTCCATAATACCTTATGTAAATAGCTATTTACTAATTTGTGCGATTCGCTCGGCAAATTGAAGGAAAGTTGTAACTTTGCAACCAATTTTAGAAGAAGGATACCAGTATGTCAGAGAACTCATTTTTAAGCAAATTAGAGTTTTTCAAGATTAAGTTTGAAGAGGTAGGTCAGCAGATCACCGATCCAGACGTAATCTCCGATATGAAAAAATTCGTGGCTCTAAACAAGGAGTACCGCGAGTTGGAACCTATTGTTGAAGCTTACGAACGATATAAGATAGTAATCAGCAACCTTGCATTCTCAAAGGATATTCTCGCCAACGAAAAAGACGAGGAGATGAGAGATATGGCAAAGATGGAAATCGACGAGCTCGAAACCGAAAAGGAGGAGCTTGAAGACAAAATTAAGTATATGCTTATTCCTGCTGATCCTCAAGATGATAAGAATGCTATTCTTGAAATTCGTGGTGGAACTGGTGGTGATGAAGCTGCTATTTTTGCGGGCGACCTCTACCGTATGTACTCTAAGTACTTTGAAAAGAAAGGATGGAGAGCAGAAGTTACCAGCTATTCCGATGGTACAGCTGGCGGCTACAAAGAAATTGTAATTAAGGTTTCTGGAGACAAAGTCTATGGAACTTTGAAGTACGAATCGGGGGTTCACCGTGTTCAGCGCGTTCCTCAAACAGAAACTCAGGGTCGCGTTCACACTTCTGCTGCTACCGTAGCAGTCCTTCCTGAAGCCGATGAGTTTGATGTTCAAATTAGCATGAACGACATCAGAAAAGACACCTACTGTTCTTCTGGCCCTGGTGGTCAATCGGTTAACACAACCTATTCGGCTGTTCGTCTTACTCACATCCCGACTGGAATTGTAGTGCAGTGTCAAGATGAAAAGTCGCAAATTAAGAACTTCGACAAAGCTCTTAACGAGCTACGTACTCGTATCTACAATATGGAGTACCAAAAGCATATGGACGAGATCTCGAAGCAGCGCAAGACAATGGTTTCTACAGGCGACCGCTCTGCAAAGATCAGAACCTACAACTATCCTCAAGGACGTATTACCGACCATCGCATAAACTACACGGTTTACAACCTACCTGCATTTATGGATGGCGATATCCAGGATCTTATTGACAAGCTGCAATTTGCAGAAAATGCAGAACGACTTAAAGAAACTGAACTTAACTAATACTTTTAGAGCGGACGTATTGTCCGCTCTTTCTATATAAATCCTGCACAACATGAATGCAAAGGAGCTTTTTGAGCAAATACAATCGAAGCGCAGCTTTCTGTGCGTTGGTCTTGATAGCGATATCACAAAAATCCCTCAACACCTACTGGATACCGACGATCCTATTTTTGAATTCAACAAGGCCATTGTAGATGCCACCCAACAATATGCTGTTAGCTATAAGCCAAATCTTGCATTTTACGAATCACTCGGAGTTGCAGGATGGTTGAGTCTAGATAAAACTGTAAGGTATATCCGCGAAAAATACCCTCAACAGCTTATTATTGCTGATGCTAAACGTGGTGACATTGGCAATACTTCGGAAATGTATGCAAAGGCATTTTTCGAAAATATGGATTTTGATGCGGTAACGCTATCACCATACATGGGTAGCGAAACGGTTACTCCGTTCCTGAAGTACAATGGTAAATGGAGCATTATCCTTGCCCTTACTTCGAACAAATCTGCGGCTGATTTTCAGCTTATCAGCGATAGCAATGGCTTAAAGCTCTACGAACAGGTTATTAAAGTATCTTCTACATGGGGAAGCATCGATAACACCATGTACGTCGTTGGAGCAACAAAGGCCGAGATGCTTTCGCAAATTCGCAAGCTCATTCCAAACCACTTTTTACTTGTTCCTGGCGTTGGCGCTCAAGGGGGTAGCTTATCCGAGGTTGCTCTACATGGATTAAACAACCAATGCGGATTGCTTGTAAACAGCTCTAGGGCAATTATTTATGCTGACAACACAACAAGCTTCGCTAAGACAGCAGCCGATGAAGCCTGCAAGGTTAGAAACGAAATGGATATGCTGCTGCAAGCAAAAGGGCTATAAGCAATATGAGGCTCGATCGCGAAAAGAGAACTATAAAAGTAATGGTAGCGATGTTCTGTAAGCATCAGCATGGAGAAGGGATACTTTTATGCGATGATTGTAGCAAGCTGTACAACTATGCCATTAAAAGAATTGAGCTCTGCAAATTTGGGAGTAGCAAGCCAACTTGCGCCAAGTGCCCTATCCATTGCTATAACCAGCATATGCGTATTAAGGTTAAGGAGGTAATGCGCTTTGCTGGTCCAAGAATGCTGCTACGCCATCCATATCTTGCTATCCAGCATATAATCGATGGACTTACTCCTGAGTGGTGCAAGCATAGCAACAAATCATAAAAAAACACAAGGGTGTCCTGAATTACTCCAGAGACACCCTCTTCTCATCATCTGAGGTCGATTAAAATCAAGTTCATTAAAAAGTTGACAAACACTATTTTAAGTAAACCAGCTTTGCTTTAGAGGCATCTATTTGAGCTGTTGATGCAACCTTTACTGCTTTGGGAATGTACATACTAAGAATATCATTTGCCAAGGTGGATTCTGAAGGACACTTAACATACCTAAAGCTGTACCAATGTGGCTTATAAGAACTTGCAACTGTTGCAAAGTAATCTCGACCTATTCCGTTATTATGTAAATCCATCCCCTTATCAATTGTCCACATTGCTTCAGAAAGTGCTGTTGGCTTAGATGCACCATACTCGTGAGCATCAGAAAGTTCTTTGGCAAACCTCATACACTCTGATGGCTGATTCTTGTGAGGAGCAGCTGCTTTACATAGCAAAGCATTCCACAACGAATGCCTAAACGCATCTGCAACATCTTGGTATTTAACATACTTGGCAAAATGCTTGTCGGTATAGCTAATGGCACTTTTAGCAGCAGACTTTGCTGCAGGAATCAAAAAAGGGTTACGAGCTAACACCCAAAACTCCTTCGAATTAAGATCTGTACCAAAGTAGCTTGATTTAAGCCTATCAACCTTTTCGGGAGAAGCACCTTTCTCGCACTTCGCTACCTCCTTTATGAGGTCGTAGGTCATCAACATGCTATAGTAACGCTGAATGGTTCCCATATTATCGTTAATTTGCCTATCCGATAAGCCTACGAATTCTGCTTTGATTCTCTCGTAATCAACAGAGTCATTATGGGGATAGCTCTTTGCAACTTTCCTACTCAAGCTGTCAAGCACCTCAAAAGAGTAGGAGTTCATATCACTTTGCGACTTTAGTCGTTTTGAAGTAGTGTAAAGCACCGTCTCGTAATCTGCTTGGCTCATTGATAGCTCTGCGGCATCATGCCCCTCCCTTAACTTAACTTTCAATCCCTCGAACATAACAGTAGCCTCACCTACACCTTCTTCCTTAATCTGCTCATCGCTACACGAAGTTGTTGCTACTAATGCAGTAATAACTCCGAATATAGCGCCTAGGCTAAATGTCAATTTTCTTGTCATAACAAAACATTTTAGAGTTGAAATCATTGTCACCTCAAATCACAACCTAAAAGTATGTTAACACCATGCTTATTCTATTACACAATCTGACCTACTTTTTTAGAGATAAAGTCAATTTACAAAAAGAAAGGCTACTTTTTAGGTAGCCTTTTGTATTACTTTTAAATACAGACATTTACTTCATTTCGTCGTTAAAATGATGGTAGAAGTGCGATATAGTTTCGATACCCTTGAAGAATCTATTTAAAGAGTAGTTCTCGTTGGGCGAGTGAATAGCATCAGACTCGAGACCAAATCCCATAAGTATAGACTTCAACCCAAGCACCTTTTCAAAGGTTGTAATGATCGGAATACTCCCACCACTTCTAACTGGAATTGGGGCTTCTCCATAAACATCTACATAAGCCTTAATCGCAGCCTTAAAACCAGGATGATCTGAAGGTGCTACGTATGGGTAGCCTCCATGATGAGCGGTTACCTTTACCTTTACGCTCTTGGGGGCAATAGCTTCGAAATGGGCCTTAAATAGATCGGAGATCTTATGGTAATCCTGGTCTGGAACTAATCGCATTGAAATTTTTGCAAATGCTTTTGATGGGATAACCGTTTTTGAGCCTTCGCCGGTATAGCCACCCCAAATCCCATTTACATCTAGCGATGGCCGTATGCCTGTTCTCTCGTTAGTGGTGAATCCTTGCTCTCCTTCAACCTCTTCGATATCAAGCGATTTTTTATAAGCGCTTAGGTCAAATGGAGCTTTCCCTAAATTCTCGCGATCTGCCGCCGAAACTTCCAGCACATCATCATAAAACCCAGGAATGGTGATATGCCCATTCTCATCGATACAAGATGCAATCATCTTTGCCAGTACATTAATAGGATTGGCAACAGCACCTCCGAATAGTCCGGAATGTAAATCTCTGTTAGGGCCAGTCACCTCTACCTCCATGTAGGCAAGACCTCTAAGTCCTTGCGTTATAGTTGGTGTATTTTCGGCAATCATGCCTGTATCCGATACCAGAATAACATCGGCAGCAACTAGGTCTTTGTGCTCTTTTGCCCATGCTTCAAGACTTGGAGAACCAATCTCCTCCTCGCCTTCAATCATAAACTTTACGTTCGTTTTAAGCTGACCTGTTTTTACTAGGTACTCAAATGCTTTAACCTGCATAAACATCTGCCCCTTGTCGTCGTTAGCCCCACGAGCATATATCCTACCATCTCGAATCTCAGGTTCGAAAGGGTTGCTTGTCCACAGCTCAATTGGATCAACGGGCATAACATCGTAATGCGCGTATATAAGCACTGTTGGGACCGAAGGATCAACAATTTTTTCGGCAAAAACTACCGGATTACCCTTTGATGGGATAACCTCAGCTCTATCAGCACCTGCATTTAGCAGTGTCTGCTTTATATACTCTGCCGCCTTTACCATATCTCCTTTATGCTCCGATTGTGAAGAGATCGATGGAATGCGAATTAGGCCAAAAAGCTCTTCAAGAAATCGATCCTTGTTAGCCTCTATATACGTTTTTATATCGCTCATATTGTTTTGGTTTAAAAGTTCTCTAAAATAAAAAATTCCCCAGAATTATGGGGAACTTTTATGCTGTATTCTCAAAGCTATGGTAGTAAACCTGTAGGGCTACTCAGACTCTGTATCGAGCATCTTTGCTGCATTCTCTATCTTTTCGTAAAACTCCTCTCCAAAACGGCGAATAAGAGGCTCCTTGAGAAATTTGTAAACAGGCAAACCAAGACTACTACCAAGCAGTCGCGCTGGCTTACAGATATCCCAGACATCATAGTTAACCCCAACTAACCCCGTAGAGAAATTTTTAATACGTATAGGATACAAATGGCATGACACAGGTTTTCTGAAAGTTGTTTTTCCTTCCGCATACGCTTTTTCGATAGCACATAGCGTCACTCCTTTATCAATATAGGTATAAGCACACTCGCCTTTATTAATAAGCGGAGTTGTCCATTCGCCATCCGAGTCCTTAACCACTACCGCTTGAGCTTCTACTGCTGCTATACCTTGACTTGTCATGTACGGTTTCCAGCTAGTGTACTCCCTCTCCATAATCGCCATTTCTTCCTCTTCTACAGGTGCTCCAGAATCTCCACTTACACAACACTCTCCTTTACATTTTGGGATATCGCAACAAAAGTGCTTTTCAAAAACATTAAGGCTGAATATGACGTTATCAATCTGAATCATACACTAAAATTTTGACAAAGATAGGCAATACCTAAGAGATACAAAGCGGAACGGGAACAATGTACGAATCTCTTTTGTAACCAGCTATACATAAGACAGCATCGAGATATAGTCAACTACCGCTTTTGCAGGGTAAACTTCTCCAGAATGTCCTCTCTTTAATACCTCTATTTTAGCTTTGCTACTCACCATTTTAGAGTAGGCAAGCATTGCCATAATTGGACCAAAGCCACAAATTGATAACCCTCGCTCTAAAACTCTTCGTTGAAATTCGCTTAAATCAAATTCAAGCAACGGCTCTAAAGCGTAGCTATCCAGCTCGTATCCAACCCGACTACTTTTAAAATGACAAAAATCGGAGGATGCAATAAGCAATATGCGCCTTTTTAATGTTCGAGATGCACTCCATACTCTCTCTGCAAGAACAATGGAGTTTTCGATATTCTGACTGAGCATATTTATCGGAAGTATCTTTACTTCTGATCCTAAAAAATGCTGAACATAGGGCACGATTACCTCAACCGAATGTTCGTACCGTTGAGCATGGTCGTTAAATGGAATACTCAGCTGCAATGCAAGATCTTTGTCAATTTCGGCTAAACCGAGAGGAGTTTGCCATTTTTCGTTTGTATCTACTGACATTGCAACACCTTCACCGGTGTGATTTGGGCCTATAATCACGACCGTTTCAAACGGTTCCTCCGAAGCTTTTACAACCTCAAAAAAATGAACGGCTTCGCGAGCGCAAAACATATGACCAGCATGAGGAACAACTCCTCCTAGAATCCTATTCCTACTCAGCTCATACCTAATTGTAGCTTTTTGTGATGCCAACGCCTCGTTTAGCAGCTTGATAATATCATTGCCATCCGAAGCATAAAACTTACCAGCCATATAGCTTGCTCTAACTTTCATTGGATTGTGCTTAAATAGCCTTGTAAAGGCAGCTACTACAACGTCCATCGTTAGTTAACCCTACAACCCTTCCGCTCATCCTTCCTCGCTCTACTAGTAGCTTTCCACACTTCGTGCAGTAAGTATTACTATGCTCTACTAGCGAGGTGTTACCAATGTAAACATTCTGCAAGTACTCTTTTGCAACGCTGTACAAGCTAATCAGGGTTTCTAATGAGGTAGGAGGTGTACTCATTAAGTATTGTGGAAAATACCTATTTATATGAAGAACAATTTTGGGGTCAAGCACTTCGCTAATCCACATCACAACCTCTCTAAATCTAGCAATGCTATCATTTTCGTTTGGTATAACAAGATAGGTAATCTCTAAATGTTTTCCCGAACGCACAATAGCCTTTAGCGTGCGCTTAACTGGCTCAATATCGCCACCTAACATCCGCTTATAAAAGGTATTGCTGTACCCTTTTAGGTCGATATTAAAGGCATCAATTACACCAAGCAGCTCATCGAGAGGTATTTGCTCTATAAATCCGTTGGATATCATCGCAGTGTGAAGTCCTGATTCTTTTATACGGCTAGCCGTATCTGTTACAAACTCGAACCATACTGAAGGCTCACTATAGGTAAAGGCAACTCCTATATTACCATCGGGGACCAGCTCCAATGCCTTTGCTAAAACCTGCGAAGGAGTTAGCGTTGGAAGCATCTCGCTCAAACCCATGCCCCTAACCTGAGATATTGAATGGTTCTGGCAGAAAGGGCATTTAAAATTGCATCCAACACTTCCTACAGAAAGAATTTTTTTACCTGGATGAAAATGGTATAAGGGCTTCTTCTCTATAGGATCGAGGGCTAAAGCCGAAACAACTCCATAGCTTAAGCTGTACAGATGCCCTCCCTCTGCTTTTCTAACTTGACAGACCCCCTTTCGTCCGTCCGCTATTCGGCACCTATGCGGACAGAGCGCACAATGTACAACGCCATCTATCGTAGTATAGAATCGAGCCTCTTTCATTTTTTGTTGATGGCTGTTTTTACATCCTAATAGTACCTGTCGACCAAAAAACGGTACACTGTTACAACCTCCGTCGATCCAATGCCTGCTTTACGCTTTGCAACTTCTACTTGCTGCTGCGCTGTCTTTATAGTAGAAAGATTGGGAAGCAAAACTCCTCTTTTGAATCCGCTTTCTACAATAATACCATATATAGTAGGATCTAGGTCAGCTATGGATTTTACCTGCTGCGGTGCATGAAGCACATCTACTGAAACTTCGAGCGTATCCAGCTCCTCTTCAGCCAGTGGGTCAAATCTGGGATCGTTAAAAGCTGCTGAGGTTGCATTAGCAGCAATCTCCTCAAAAAGAGTAGCTCTACGAGGCTCAATCGTTCCAATACATCCTCGTAAAGTCCCATCTGGATTATGAAGCGATACAAAACAGGCCGATTTACACACCAGCTCGTGCGATGGAGATGGTTTAATTTTTACACCTGTAAATGTTGCACGAATAGAATCGATTGCAACCCTAACAAACACTGACGATGGTGCAGACATAGCGTAGCATTTTTATGGATATAGAAAATAAGCCCTGCAGCCTCGATCTATTACGTAAAAATGCGGTACTTGTTTTTATAATGCCATCTTTTAGTGTAAAAAAATGTACGAAACAGCTTTTACTAGCTAATCTCTTATCCCTCCCTGCTAGATGATACAGATTTACAAACCCAGCTCCTCGTCTATTAGAATTAGCTTTACCCTACCTACGGGAAACGATTTTTCCATAATAAGCCAGCTATTACATATACGGTGAGGGCTAGAGCAATCGTGACAAGTGGCAGTTGTTTGGCACGGCGTTTTAAAGTCGGTATGCTTAATTGCATTTAAAGGAGCTGCATAGCTTTTAACTCTTTCCATAGCTTCGCTTAGGCTTGCTGTAATCTTATTCTTACCAGCAACAATAACTACAGTACTAGGGCCAAATGCTATTGGAGCAATTCTATTCCCAATCATGTCCAACCAAACCAGCTCTCCTTTGGCTGTAATTGCATTCACCCCCGAAAAAAACAGATCTGCACTCAGAGCCTTACGCCTTATTTCCATCCGTTCTGGACGCGACATGCTGCTATCAAATCCATCTAAAAAAGTAATTCCATCCATCTGAGCCACCCGATCCAAAATCCCTGTTCCTCTAACAGTCATCGAGTCGCCATACGCAACAACACCTGGAGATGCCGATTCTACAATACCAAGCATTGCATCCAACGCCTCTACCTTGCTCGAACAGATTGTAACATCAAAACCATTTTTTTCGAATGCTTTCGCAACAGCTTTGAGCTTGATACCCCAAAACTGGTTAAAGAAGTTAACTGCCATAATACTCGATATTTGGGATTACATATTGGTGGGATGAAGATAAAAAAAGTAGCGCCAATCGAAATTGACGCTACGCTTTTAATACTATCCTACTCAAAAAAATTACTTATCGTAAACAAACTCGCCGGCCTCGCTTTTAACGGTAACCCTAGCTCCAGCATCAAATGCTTCAACTCTACCAACAATTTGAGCCTTAATTCCAAACGACTCGCTAATGTCGATAATTGCCTGAGCATCAGCAGGCGAAACATAGAACTCCATTCGGTGTCCCATATTGTAAACCTTGTACATCTCCTTCCACTCTGTACCAGAGCACTCTTTTATATGACGAAAAAGAGGCGGAATTGGGAATAGGTTATCTTTTACAACATGCAAATTATCAACAAAATGCAACACCTTAGTTTGAGCCCCACCAGAACAATGAACCATACCATGAATGCTAGAACGCATTTTATCTAGCACCGCTTTTACAACAGGAGCGTAGGTACGAGTTGGCGATAACACCAGCTTACCCATCGTAATCCCGGTTTCAGGATCAACATCCGCTAGCTGATACTTACCTGAGTAAACCAAGCTATCAGGAATGGTTGGATCATAGCTTTCGGGATACTTAGATGCTAAGCTATGAGCAAATACATCGTGCCTAGCAGAAGTTAGCCCATTACTACCCATGCCTCCGTTATATTCGCTCTCATAGGTTGCCTTACCATACGATTCTAGTCCAACAACCACATCTCCCGGACGAATGTTGTCATTGCTAATTATGTCACTTCTCTTGATACGAGCAGTAACAGTGCTATCAACAATTATGGTACGAACCAAGTCTCCAACATCAGCTGTTTCACCTCCAGTGAGCAGTATTTCTACCCCAACCTTGTTCATCTCCTGAACAAACTCTTCCGTGCCATTTATAACAGCAGCAATAACATCACCAGGTATAAGCTGCTTATTCCTCCCAATAGTGCTCGATAGTAGAATTCCATCGGTAATACCAACGCACAACAAGTCGTCAATATTCATTACAATGGCATCCTGCGCGATCCCTTTCCATACAGATAAATCGCCAGTTTCCTTCCAGTAAAGGTAAGCTAAAGACGATTTAGTACCCGCACCGTCGGCATGCATAACCACGCAATACTCAGGATCTCCTGACAAAATATCAGGAACCACCTTACAAAACGCTTTGGGGAATAAACCTTTGTCAAGATTCTTGATGGCGCTATGCACATCTTCTTTTGATGCTGATACGCCACGCTGGTCGTACCTCGAAGAGTTGGTCATCGGTAATCGATTTAATGTTGAAATGCTTAGCAAAGATACAATTGCTTGCTCAAACCCGAAATCGATTATGGCTCATAAGCAACAAATTGCCTATTTTAACATTTATTAATTACCATTCTATAAAAGTAAAAATGAATTCCATGCTGTATGTATATCTTTAATCCCCTTTTCGAAGGATAGTTACAAATAGCTCATAGACAAACAACCAGATGGAAGGTAAAATTGCAATAGTTATTGGGGGAACGGGCCTTGTTGGAACCTCGCTCTTAAAACAGCTTGCTAACGACGAAAGGTATGCAGAGATTGTTGTTATTGGCAGATCTGTACCTAATGTAGAGAGTTCAAAGATCTCTTTTATAGAAAACGACCTTACCAAACCCAAAACTGCTGCCGAGCATCTCTTTGGCGACGACCTATTTATATGCATTGGAACTACCATCAAGAAAGCCAAAACACAGGAGGCTTTTCGTTTTATCGACTACACCATCCCTAAAAAGATTGCCAAGCACGCAAAGCGCAATAACGTACGACGAGTTGCAGTTGTTTCGTCGGTTGGCGCACATCGTAAATCAGGCAACTTCTACCTTAAAACCAAGGGAAAGATGGAGGAAGCTATTATTGGAGAAGCCTTCAAGCGAACTGTAATACTAAGGCCATCGTTGTTGCTAGGCAATAGGAACGAACGGAGGTTGGGCGAGAGCATCGGACGTAAGCTTGCGCCATTCACCAACCTCCTTTTATGGGGACGAATGAGAAAGTATCGCGCAATAAAAGCCGATGATGTTGCAGCTGCAATGATTCGTCACATCAACCTAGATATTAAAGGCACCGATTTCATCCATTACGATCAGATGATATCCCATATATAGGCTGATATATGCTAGCTCTTCTTTAGCATGCCGTACCCGTCAAAAACAAAACGATTACAAATTAGGATTGAAAGAACCACGGTGAGCATCGTCGAAACCAAGATGGTTATCATTATCATAATCTGATACTTAATCGCAACCATTGGATTAGAGCCGCCAAGTATCTGACCTGTCATCATACCAGGAAGAGAAATTAGTCCTACTACTGCTGTTGTAGCAATGGTTGGATTAAGTGCTTTGCGAAGAGAGTCGCGCATAAAAAGGGAAAGAGCTTCATTTCGTGATGCTCCATTGGCAAGTGCAAAACGGTAAAGCGTTTGTTCGTTCGATAGGCTATGATAGTAGGAATTAAGAGCAACGATATTATTGGACAAGCAGTTACCGATCAGCATCCCGGTAATGGGTATAAAGTAACGAGCATCGAGAAGAAAATCGAGCCGAATAACAACACCCAAGAAGTAGGCATCCACCAATAAAACGCTTGTAGCAATTGCCAACAAAACTGGCACCAAAAAGTACTTTCTAGAAAGTTCACTTCGCTTAACCACCGTAAAGGCTGCAATTACAATCATCGCAATAACCCACAGAAGGTTGATCCAACCATTATTCCACCTAAAAATAACTTCGAGGTATGCACCAACAAAAATAAGCTGCACCGTCATCCGCAAGGTAGCAACGGCGGTATCCTTCGTTAAACCAACCTTAAAGTATCTGAAAGCGACAATTGGCAAAATCACTAGCAGATAGCCCAAACCTAAATCTAGCCACGATATATCTTGAGCACCCATACTCTACTTACTATTAAGATCAACGATTCGTTCCATCGCATCATTCCATTCGCTATCGTGCGAAGATGCCAATACTGTCACATGTTTCAACCCAAGAATTGCATCTACAACTGCGCGTTTAGAGACTGAGTCGAGAGCAGAGGTTGGCTCATCGAGAAGCAGCAGAGGTCGTTTAAGAAGGATTAACGAGGCTATTACTATACGCTGTTTCTGCCCACCCGAAATATCACAAAGCTGCTTGTCGAGTATCGAATTGTCAAGAAGAAGAGCTGAAAGCATTTCTTCAACTTCCCTATCTGAAGGTTGCATCATCTGGTTTTGCTTGAATCCAAATGGATAGAACAACAGCTCTCGTACGGTATCAAGTTTTAGATGGAGCTCCTGCGGAAGCCAAGAAATCCCCCTTCTAATGGAATCAATTGTACTTGCCGAAACTCTTACACCATCAACCGTTACAACTCCTCTGCTAGGCTTAACAAATCCCATTAGCACGTTAAGTAGGGTTGTTTTACCACTTCCAGAAGTTCCCACAACTGCAACCTTCTCGCCTTTTGAGAGTTCAAACGAAAGGTTGCTAATAACCTTTTCATTCCCGAAGCTAACGTTTAGATCTTCTATCCTAACCATCTTTCCTATTTGTGAGGGATTGTACGTAACACTACCTATCCTTATAGGTACCTGAAAGTGTTATAGTACACATCCACCTGTACTTTGGATGTATTCCTATTGATACGCCTACTGCACCAAATTGAGGATTTAGCAGGCTCTTTCGATGACCTCTGGTTGGGACTCCATCATCAACCAGCAAGCTGATAATGATAGAGCGAGCATCTCTATTCCCATAGTCGATATTTTCACCGCAAGCAACGCCCCACTCTCCATAACGCTCAATTCGGTTCCATGGAGTAGATCCTCCAATCCCTTCGTGCCCTGTTGAGCCAGCTTTGCCCTGTTCCCGAGTATGCTCTAGCGCAGCAAGACTTAATCCCCTATACGGTATTAGCGAGGACATAGGCTTTGTTTTAACTAGCTCTCTAATACACTCATCTACAGTTCTTACACCTTCTTTTGTTAGTATCCTTATGCTATCTACATTAATGTAAACCTTCTCATTCTCCTTCACTACGAATCTCAACTTAAAGGGTTCTACAACCTCCTTTGCATAGCGTCGAGGGTCGGATCGCAGCATATTTAACTCTGCAACAACAGCTTGCTCTTCGCTACTCAAGAAGCTCGCAATCTGCCTACTACTCCTATCCTCAACCATACGCTGGTTTAGATTGGTAGTGCTACTCATAGCTGCTAAAGTAAGCATCCAAAGAAACAGATGGTACATAGTTGTAGTTTTTAGTGCAGTAAATGTAGGGAACTAATTGGGCGATGACAAGTTTAATGCGCCTTCACCAACCTATCTGCTATTCAACATTTAACCTTTTTTGCCATAAACCCGCTAACCTATCCGAGGTTAAACTGTTACTTTCAAAAACCAAATTTTGAGACTATTTTTGCTTGATTTTAAGCACGAATTACATTACAGAAATCAACATACGACATGGGAAAGAAAGTTCTCTTAATGATTCTCGATGGATGGGGTCACGGAAAGCACGATAAGGCTGATGCCATCTACAATGCCAAACCCGAATTTATGAACAGCCTTGAGGCAAAGTACCCCACTTCTGAGCTGCGTACAAGTGGCGAAGATGTAGGTTTGCCTGATGGCCAGATGGGAAATTCGGAGGTAGGACACCTTAATATCGGGGCTGGCAGAGTTGTTTATCAAGATCTTGTTAAAATTAACATTGCATGCCGAGATAACAGCATCCTCGAGAACCCAGAAATCGTAAAAGCTTACACCTACGCTAAGGAAAATGGAAAGCAAGTTCACCTAATGGGACTTGTTTCTGACGGTGGCGTACATAGCTCTCTCGACCACCTTTTTAAGCTTATTGAGATCTCGAAAGCTTATGGCATTGATCAGACTTTTGTTCATGCTTTTATGGATGGTAGAGATACCGACCCCAAAAGCGGGAAAGGTTTTATTGAAGCTCTTGAAGCACAACTTGCTAGAAACACAGGTAAGATTGCAACCATGATTGGTCGCTACTATGCGATGGATCGCGATAAACGTTGGGAACGTGTTAAGGAAGCATACGATCTAATGGTACATGGGAAAGGTACTCCAACAACCAATATGGTTGAAGCAGTGCAACAATCGTACGATGCTGGTGTTACCGACGAATTTATTAAGCCTGTTGTTCAGGTTGATGCCAATGGTAATCCTGTAGGAACAATCCAAGAGGGCGATGTGGTAATTTTCTTTAATTTCAGAAACGATCGTGCCAAAGAACTTACCTTGGTCCTAACGCAAAAAGATATGACCGAAGCTGGAATGAAAACAATTCCTCTTCACTACTGCACAATGACACCTTACGATGCCACCTTCGAAGGTATGCACATCCTTTTCGACAAGGATAATGTAACCAATACTCTCGGAGAAGTTGTTGCAAAAGCAGGAAAAAAACAAATTCGTATAGCCGAAACCGAGAAGTATGCACACGTAACTTTCTTCTTTAGCGGTGGACGCGAGCTTGAATTCGAAAACGAGAGCAGAATACTTATTCCTTCACCTAAGGTTGCAACATACGACCTTCAGCCAGAAATGAGCGCATACGGTGTAAAAGATGCAATTGTAGCTGAGCTAAACAAGGGTGAGGTTGATTTTGTTGCCCTTAACTATGCTAATGGGGATATGGTGGGACATACTGGCGATTTAAATGCTATCACCAAAGCCATTTACGCAGTAGATCAGTGCGTTAAAGAAACCGTAGAAGCAGCCGTTGCCAACGGATACACGGTTCTTATTACTGCCGACCATGGAAATGCTGATAATGCAGTAAATGAGGATGGTTCTCCAAACACCGCACACTCGCTTAACCCTGTTCCATTTATTGTTGTAGACAACGACATTAAATCGGTAAAGAATGGTAAGCTTGCAGATATTGCCCCTACTATTCTAAAGCTTATGGACATTCCGGCTCCTGCCGAAATGACAGGTACTCCGCTTGTTTAACCTAGCTCTTCTCTATACTAAACAGCCGCACTTTAACTAGTAGCGGCTGTTTTTGTTTTCGGATCAAGCCAACTTTCCATCTAAACTTTACGTATAATAGGTAACAGATAGTAGGAATGACATCCTACTGTAGAGTCTAGCTATTACCAATGTTCTTGAATAGCTTTCGTGATACTCGAAAGCTGTACGTTTATAACTCTTTAAGCAATGAAGAGTGCTCATTTAACCTTCTAACAAACAACCTTATGAAGGCTCCAGAAAAAA
>Ga0209464_10000105_pt1 | contig 29443 bp, 20 predicted proteins | sample DOMMetBare1Fresh_2_FD_187473 | JGI IMG/M metagenome (GOLD analysis project Ga0209464, IMG submission 187473) | Wetland sediment microbial communities from St. Louis River estuary, USA, under dissolved organic matter induced mercury methylation -... | ecosystem: Environmental > Aquatic >...
TTTAGACAATCATTGCTTAGTGTTAATATTTACTTATTTTAGAATCCATAAAGAACAAAGGGAGCTATGATTATAAAACAACTATACAAGCAATTACACCTTAACGACAAAATAAAATTTGCCACCGATTTAGCTTTAGCATCCAATGATGCAGCCACGAGCAACTCCGACCTTAAGCCCTACATCAACCTAGTTCAAGAACAGCTAGAAAGCCTAGAGAAAGCTATTACCCTACTTTCTGCCACTAAAAACCTAGATATAGCAGCAGCAAAAGACAGAAGAAATAACGCCCTTTGGCAGCTATGCCAAATCGTAAAAAGCCTTTCGAGCAGCAGCTCTGCCACAATGTCGAAAGCAGCAACAAAAATAAAAGATGTTTTTAGTGAAGTTGGATGCGGCACGCTAACGCAAAGCAAATTCGACGAAACCCGTGCAATTGATATGGCCATTGAAAAAATTAGCAGCACGAATGAATACTTAGATGATCTACAGCTAATTGAAGCGAAAGGCTGGTACGACGAGCTTAAAAGTCAGCAGCAAATCTACAAAGAGCTGCTAAGCAAGCTCTACCAGCAAAACCCCAACTGCGAAGAAGCTGATATACAACCATTAATAGACAAGCTAGAGGTGTCCATCGATCGCCTAACATCGTACCTAGAAATGCGCCTGTCGTTTGCACCAATGGTAGCACTTACCAAGCTAGCCACGCGCATTGCCGAAATAGGACTTTACTACCAACGCCAAGCGGCATGGGCGATAATCAACAAAGAGAGCTAGTACATCTTAATGCATGCATTTTATGTTTAAATTATGCTATGTTTGCTCCGTAAACCAATCATTTAAATTTAATCAATTATGAAAAAGTACTTATTACTGCTGTTGGGAATTGCAATGCTTGCCACATCTTGCAACAAGGATGATGATGCACCAGACTATTCGCAAACAATCATTGGAACGTGGAAGTTTGAACCGCCTAAAGAAGTAACTGTTACAGGGTCTAATCAAGAAGTAGTAGATCAAATCAAAAGCGATTTAAGCGAAGACATCTCGTCTGGAGACTCGTACACTGTAACCTTCAAAAGCGACAAGACATGCACTGCCACCGCTCTGGACAACGGCAAAACCTACCAGCTAAAAGGCACATACAGCCTTGATGGAGAAATCCTTAAGATGAAATTGAACGGCGACTCTGCCTATGAGATTGATGCCATCGGAAAGATGAAAGAAAAAAATGGCAGCTACTACTATGTAATAGACAAGGATATAATGATTGACGCGCTTAACAAACAAATGAACGATAGCGATTTTAGTGCTTTTGAGAAGCTTATAATTGCAGCCACAATCGAAAGTGTAAAAAATTCCATCACTTCGATTGAAGCATCATCAAAGATGACCAAAATCAACTAACAAGCATTTTTACATAAAAAAGGAGAGATATCCAGCCGGACATCTCTCTTTTTTGCTTTAAAAAATTATCTTTACCAGCAGTAATTCAGTTATTTCATCACTTTAAAGAATTAGCCAACCAAGCATCGTAAGTAAGGGATAATGCAAGCGCTAATTCTGATGGCTGTTAATAATACTTAGCTCTATGAAGAAACTTTTACTGCTACTAGCTGTGGCTGTTGTGCTACTAGCATCATGTGCAAAAGACAGTGCTGTACCTAACGACAGCGAAGGAAAACCTCCCGTACTAAGCGCAGAAGAAATTATTGGTGCATGGAAATTCGAAGCACCAGCTAACGATCAGATTATCGTTAAAGCAACCAACGAAATAATTGCCAAATCTATTTCGGAAGAGATAGGTGCTGGCACAGAGTACTCCGTACTAAACGGCATCACCATAACATTTAACAAGAACTTTACTTGTACAGGTATAGACGATTCTGACGAATCAGACATTATTAGCTACAGTGGGGTTTACATGCTATTCGAGAATAGGATTAGAATTGTACTTAGCGACGGGGAGCAAACTTTTAACCTTAATATGGAGATCCAGCTTAAGGACGAAGCCTACCTCTGCGTTGCAGATAAAGACACCTACATCGAAGCGCTATCTGTAGATCTGAACGACATCTCGCTAACAAAAGAACAAAAACAAGCCCTAGAGTCGGCGTTAAGCAGCCTACGGAAAGATATCGAAGAGATAAGCTATCCGTACAAGATGACAAAAATCCAACCAACAAAATAGAAAAAAGGCTGTCTAAAATGCACCGCTGCTCTCGTATTATGCATTGCACATTGCTCCCCAATAGGTAGCTTTTGCAATACGAGCATGTTGTGATGCCTTCTAGACAGCCTTTTAAAGCTATTCTTTTACAAGCTTCTTGTACTTAACACGGTGAGGAGTTACATCGCCAAGACGCTTCTTCTTATTTTCCTCATAATCCGTATAGCCACCTTCGAAGAACACAACTTGCGAATCGCCCTCGAAAGCAAGAATGTGCGTTGCAATACGATCTAGGAACCAACGGTCGTGCGAAATTACTACGGCACATCCAGCAAACCCTTCAAGACCTTCCTCCAGCGCACGTAACGTATTAACATCAATATCGTTGGTAGGCTCATCGAGCAGCAGAACGTTAGCCTCCTCCTTTAGAGTTAGCGCGAGGTGCAACCTATTACGCTCTCCACCTGAAAGATTCTTAACAAGCTTCTCTTGGTCGGAACCCGAAAAGTTGAATCGAGAAACGTATGCACGCGCATTAACCTGACGGCCACCAAGCATCATAAGCTCGTTACCTTCAGAAATTACCTGAAATACGGTCTTTTCTGGATCGATGCTCTTATGAAGCTGATCAGCATAGCCAACCTTAACCGTATCGCCAACCGAGAACGTCCCACCGTCAGGCTGTTCGAGACCCATTATCAGCTTAAATAGCGTTGTTTTACCAACGCCGTTAGGACCAATAACCCCAACAATACCAGCAGGAGGCAATGAGAAGCTTAGGCTATCGAATAAAATCTTATCCCCATAAGCCTTAGAAACACCCTGCACGTCAATAACATGATTCCCAAGACGAGGTCCGTTAGGAATAAACATTTCCAGCTTTTCCTCCTTCTCCTTAACATCCTCATTAAGCATTTTATCGTAAGCCGAAAGACGCGCCTTACTTTTTGCTTGACGAGCTTTTGGAGCCATACGAACCCACTCGAGCTCACGTTCGAGCGTTTTACGACGCTTGCTTTCGGTTTTCTCCTCCTGCTCCAGACGTTTGCTCTTCTGCTCCAACCAGCTGCTATAGTTACCCTTCCAAGGAATACCTTCACCCCTATCGAGCTCAAGAATCCAACCAGCAACATTATCAAGGAAGTAGCGGTCGTGCGTAACAGCAATAACTGTACCCTTGTACTGCTGAAGGTGCATTTCGAGCCATTGGATGCTCTCGGCATCGAGGTGGTTGGTAGGCTCATCAAGCAACAGCACATCTGGCTGCTGAAGAAGCAAACGGCATAGAGCAACACGACGACGCTCGCCTCCCGAAAGAACCCCAATAAGCTGGTCGGGCTCAGGACAACGAAGCGCATCCATTGCACGATCGAGCATGCTATCCAGCTCCCACCCATTAACATGGTCAATCTGCTCGGTAAGCTCGCCCTGACGTTCGATAAGCTTATTCATCTCATCGTCGCTCATAGGCTCCATAAACTTAGCATTTACAGCCTCGTACTCCTTAAGCAGGTCAGCAACATGCTGAACGCCTTCCATCACAATCTCTTTAACCGTCTTGCTCTCGTCAAGCTTAGGCTCCTGCTCTAGGTAGCCAACGCTATACCCTGGCGAAAAAACAACATCGCCCTGTATAGACTTATCAAGGCCAGCAATAATTTTAAGCAGGGTAGATTTACCCGATCCGTTTAAACCAATGATTCCGATCTTAGCTCCATAAAAGAAGGAGAGGTAGATATTGCTTAGAATCTTTTTATTGTTGTTTGGGAGCACTTTGCTCACCCCAACCATCGAGAAGATAATCTTCTTATCGTCAGACATATTATAGTAAGGTATTAATCACCAGTTCAAGATCTCGCGCTCCTTCAAAAAGCGTACAAACGCAAAATATAGCAGAAGCACATCCAAAGCCTAATAACGAGCTATACGCTCAATATCCCAACGGGTGAAGCCACCACGTTGAAGCGCATTAGACTTGTGGTATCCGTAGAAGTATAGCTTTGCATCATCGGTTCCAAAAAGCATCTTGTAGCATCGCGCATACTCTTCCCCTTTTGGATGTACCAGAAACGAAACAACCGTATTGGGGCGTTTCTCCTTTACAGCCTTAATAATCTCTTCGCGGGAAACAAAGCGGATATCGTTCTTATTCTTTTGGCTCATCCTCTCCTCCGAAACGCCCGAAGTAACATCTTCCTTACAAATAAGAATGGTTTTGCTTCGAAGCTCTGACACATTCTTGTTGTAGAATCGCAAGCTTTCGTCCAAAATGCCAGGGTTCATCTTCAGGTTTTGCATGTGCATCTGAAGAAACTGAAGCATGGTTGGAACCATATACATATTATCCTCCACCTCTTCGACATTCGTTCCTAGGGGGATAAAGCCCAAGTCGGGCATATCCGAATAGCTTGCAGCATTACCACCAACCGACAAAGCCAAAAAGTAGTAAGGATTCTCGCGCTTATCGTTGCTATACCTCACTTCGGTTATTCCAAGAAAGGAGTTTTTAGCATCAGTACGCAAATCTTCGAATTCGCTAGGGCCAATATACTTCAACGGCGTAATGGTCCAAGCCTTAGCCAAGTTGTCCTTAAAAGACAGGTCTATAATCTTGTTTTCGTTAAAGATTAGCACCGATGTCGTGGATTTAAAGAACCTCTCCACATCGGCAGAAGCAGCCTTTTTACCTTGCGCAAAAGCAAAAGTAGAGGCTAGAACTACGGCTACAAACAAGCTTACTTTTCTCATAATCTTTCGAGTTGGTTGTAGAAGCAAAAGTATAAAAAAGAAAGGAGAAGCGTAAAGGCTTCTCCTAAATGAGGGGTATGTATTTGTCATACTAAATATCAGCAGCTTATACAAAAAACAATTGCTACTTTCTAGCCAACCGCTTTAAATCAGACTCAAGCAGTCCATCGGGTTTAGAACCCGAAATATGATGAAGATCGAAGTAGTAAAGCAGCCCATCGCTAGCGCTAAAAACAAGGTTATAGACACGCTCCTGCATTCTTTGTCCATCCGGACCAACCTTGTGGACGAACATCACATTCTCATCCTTACGAGCAATTGCAGCCTCAATATCATCGGCAGTAACCACCTTAATTGGGTAAGGGTAAGCCTTACGCTGAGCCGTAATTTGCCTCATATCCTTCTCAAGATCTTTCTCCAACAACCACAGCTCCTTCGTTTTTACCACAGGTGTATTGTCGTTGTAAGGATCAAGCATATCCGCCTTAAGCAGCGAAGGGTTCCCTTTCACAGCAAGCACATGCTGCTGAACAAACCTAACAAACGCCTCAAGCTTAAAGGTAAAACCATCGTAGCCATTTTTCGAATAAGCCATGGGCAAGCTAATAACCTCTGGCATATCGGTTACCTTGCTGGTTGCCGATCCGTTCATGGCGCATAGGTAGGTGTAGCTTATGGATAGGTTTTCATCAGGGTATTTAAAATCTACCAAAACCAAGAACGACTTATCGCGATCTTTGCGCATCTGCTCGAATTGCGATGCCGAAATAAACTCAAACTTTGTAACAGTCCAATTAGCAGCCATTACCTCCTTCACCTTCATGTTGTAAGAGCTAATTGGGTTACCCTCCAGCACAACGTAAGTTGTATTTTTTAGAAAGGTATTAACATCATCAATGGTAGGCTTATACCTCCCAGCCAAAGCCGAGGTTGCCAACACTCCACACAGCACAGCCAATAAAAACTTTTTCATGCGTTTAAATTTTGTTTACTAAGATTTTATGTAACATCCATGCTTTAACCAAAAAAATGTTTGGGTTGATGTTCCCAGCACAAGGACATTCCACACATCTATACATTTACTGCAAAACAGATTCGCTCCTTCAAAAAAGAGTAGCCCCTCACTACCCGACGAACGAACCATAAAAGAACGGCATCCCCCTTTTCAAACAGCATCAAAAATAAGCTTTAGAAGCAAACCAAAAAAACAAAATTGGCAAATTGCAAAGAAAGAATCGCGAGGCTATATTTAGCTTTGCACACTTTATTCGTAAAGTGTAAAACGACAATCAAAAAAATCTGCTAATTTCGAGCCACTAATTACATAAATATGAAGCTTGTTAAAGAAGAAGACTTTATGAAAGCAGCCAAGCTCCAAGGCCCTGGAGGCGAAGGACTTGCAAAGCTTTTAATGTTTTTCCTTGGATTTAATAAGGTTAACAACATCTATTCTAAGTACGAAAATTGCTCGGGACTTGAGTTCATAACCCACCTGCTAGAAGAACTCGAGATTAAGTACGAGATTAATCCAGAAGAGCTTAAGCGCCTTCCACAAGGAGGATTTATTACCGTTTCGAACCATCCTTTTGGAGGAATTGACGGCGTACTGCTTATGCTGCTAATATGTCAGCAACGACCAGATTTTAAGGTAATGGTTAACTTCCTTCTTCAGAAGATAAAGCCTATAGAAGACTTCTGCCTTCCTGTTAACCCTTTTGAAAATAAAAAGGCCATAAACTCGAGCTTAGCAGGAATAAAGGGAGCTCTTAAGCACGTTAAAGAAGGTAACGGGCTAGGAATTTTTCCGGCTGGCGAAGTGTCGGCATTCAACCAAAGCTTGTTTAACGTAGCCGATAAGCAGTGGAACGACTCCATTATGAAGCTTATTAAAGGAGCAGAAGTTCCGGTTGTTCCGATCTACTTTCACGGAACCAACTCTAACCTCTTCCACCTTCTCGGACTTGTACATCCTACGTTGAGGACAGTTAAGCTTCCATCGGAGCTCTTCAACAAAAAGAATAAAACAATAAAGATCCGCATCGGTAATCCAATATCCGTAGAAGAGCAGCGCGAATTTAAGGATAGCGACATTTCGCGCTACACCCGCTACCTGAGAGCTAAAACCTATGCGCTAAGCTCGCCAATTAACGATAGCGAGGTTAAAAAGTTCTTTAAACCAAGAATCGCTCCGAAGAAAACGGTTGTTGAAGACATTATTGCACCCGTTGAGCCCGAAATTGTTCAGGCAGAAGTTGCATGCCTTAAAAAGGATTACCTGCTGTTTACCAGCAAAAACTATTCTGTGATTTGTGCCCCATCGGTAGAGATGCCGAACATAATACAGGAGATTGGGCGCCTAAGAGAGGTAACCTTTAGAGAAGTAGGAGAAGGAACAAACCTAAAAATTGATATCGACGAGTTTGACCTCTACTACAACCAGCTCTTTATCTGGGATGATGAGGCCAACGCAATTGTTGGAGCATACCGAGTTGGCAAGGGGCAGGAAATTATGGAGAGGTACGGCAAAAAAGGGTTCTACATACAAACCCTCTTCAAAATTAGCGACGATTTTGCTCCGATCCTAAACCAAAGTATCGAGCTGGGTAGATCGTTTATCACCTCGCAATACCAGCGTAAGCCTCTTCCTCTTTTCCTACTTTGGAAGGGAATCCTATACTTCCTACTTAAGCATCCAGAGTATAGATACTTAATTGGACCAGTGAGCATTAGCAACAGGTACTCTTCGTTCTCTAAACGCCTAATTGTTAACTTCCTAAAAGAAAACCACTACGACTACGAGCTTGCAAAGCTTGTTAAGCCTAGAAACAAGTTTAAGCCTAAATTCGACAATATCGACTCTGAAATTGTGGTACAACAGGCAAAGGCTGATATCAACAAGATCGATAAGTTTATTAGCGATGTGGAACCTGAAGACTACAGAATGCCCGTACTCCTTAAAAAGTACACCAAGCTAGGTGGCAAAATCATCAGCCTAAATGTTGATCCACTTTTTAACGACTGCCTTGATGGACTTTTAGTTCTCGACCTTTTTGACGTTCCGTTTGATGTAATCTCATCGCTATCGAAGGAAATTAACGACAAGTCGATACTTGAAAGGTTTAACCAGACCGACTACACGTTCGACGAATAGTAAGCGGAGCTTTAAATAAAAACAACACCAAAGGCTACTCCTGCAAAGGGTAGCCTTTGGTGTTTATAAATAGGCTCTTAACTCTAACACGTATAGGCAATTAATTAAGTGTAAAAAAAACATTTACTATCCTGCATCTGTTTAATATAGACAACCAACCCGCTCATAATGCAAGAGTTAACCAACAAGAACTGCTAGTTAAAGTTTGGTATTAGCAATAGGCGCACCTTTAAGCAACGTTTAACAAGCTACAGCAACCCGAGGTTAAGGTTTAAGGTTCGAAACATTTTGAAAAGGTTAGGAAAAAGGTTACGCTATACCTAAAAGTATTAGAGATAATGATTAGAAGGTTTGTTACACGATGTAGTATCTCTACTATTGCAGGATGTCTTCTAGCACTTGCACCACCACTTAAAGCCGACTCGCAGAGCTATCCGGCTAACGCGACGAAAGTGTTTTCTCCATCTGCCATGATGGCCTTACAATCGGTAAAACGTCAGGATACAACCGCAAAATCGTTTACTAAAGCAACCCTTTTAGACTTATCGCCAAAAGGAGCCTTTATAAGAGGCATTGCAAAGGTAAAAAGGGGCAGCTTAAGCGAAGCCAAGCTTGAACAGCTAGGGGTAGAAGTTACCAATAAGATCGACGATATCTGGACGCTTAGAGTTCCTCTAAGAAGCTTAGAAGTCCTCTCTACCATCGAAGGAATTACCTACTTCGAAGCTGACATGCCCATCTCACCAAAGCTCGACACTGCCGCAATTGCATCAAAAGCAAGCCGTGGACTGTTTAGCTCGCTATCCATTGGCAAGTACGACGGACGCAATGTAATTGTTGGCATAGTAGATAGCGGGTTCGACTATAGCCACCCAAGTTTTAAAGATAGCACAGGAAAGAGCAGAATTAAGGTAGCATGGGATCAGACCATGGCAGGAAATGCTCCAGCAGGGTACGACTATGGGCACGAATTTTCGGGAGATGAAGCGTATGAATCCCTCAAAACCGACAACCAGTTTGGGACTCATGGAACCCATGTGCTTGGGATAGCAGCAGGAGGAAGCTTTGGAAAGCCATTTGTAGGTATGGCTCCAGCATCGGACATTGTGCTGGTATCATATCGCAGTCCACGCCTCAACGACGAGTACATGTCAACAAGTCTAAGCGGTGTGCTTGATGGAGTAAGCTACGTATTTAAGAAAGCCGATGAGCTACAAAAACCAGCAGTCGTCAACCTTAGCCTTGGATTTCACATGGGGCCGCACGATGGGACTTCGCTCTTTGATCAGGCATGCGATAAGCTTGTAGGGCCTGGCAAAATTTTAGTTGGAGCAGCTGGCAATGAGGGAGCAAGAAAGCTTCATCTACAGCTAGGCTTTACCCCTACTGATACTCTTTTTAGAACCTTTGCCGCTTTAGGGAGCAGCACATTTACAAGCATCGACTCGTGGGGAGAGATTAGCAAAAGCTACTGCATAGAAGTGGCCCTTTTTAACCGCACTTCGGGCAGCGATGCAAGCAAAACCCCCAGAATTTGTACCAACGAAGTATCGTTTAACAGCGTAGCGATTTACGGTAGCGATGGAAAAAGTGCAAGCGTGAGCATCTATGCAAGTCCTGCATCGCCAGTTAACCAACGCCCTCGAATTACCATCTATGCCAACAACCAATCGGCAAACCTGCTAAAGCTGGTGGTAAGCACAAAAAATAAGGAAGCGCAAATCGTTAACCTCTGGAACGATGCCTATGGGTACTCGTCCAACTTCAACAGCTTAGGGTTAGCAGGCTACGTTGATGGAAGCTCTACCATTTCAATTGGCGAGATAGGCGGAACAGGCAAACGGATAATCACTGTTGGAGCATACACTACAAAGAATAGCTACAAATCGGCTGCAGGCAACTCCCAAAAAATACCATTCTACACTCCTGTAGGAGATATTGCTCCTTTTTCGAGTAGAGGGCCAACCGTAGATGGACGTATAAAGCCCGACCTTTGCGCGCCTGGAAATGGTGTTGTTTCAACCATCAACTCATACAACGATGTTTACAATATCAGCTCAAGCACCATCGTAATGGGCAAAGAAGCGAGCTCGAGGCAGTATGTGTTCGGACTTCTACAGGGAACCTCCATGGCAGCTCCGATTGCAACAGGTATCGTAGCACTTCTGCTACAAGAGAATCCACAGCTAACACCGGAGGAGGTGAAGCAGCACCTTACCAACGGTGCTGTTCGCGATTCAAAAACAACACTAAAATCTACCGGAGCTAACAACCTTTGGGGGGCAGGTAAGATATCGGCGACAGGTGCCCTCTCTTCTGTTTTAGGCAAGGATGTAACTCAAATCATTAATCCAGACAACAGCCTGATATCTTGTAAGCTTTACAACTCCAGACTTGACGGTATGATAGATGTCACTTCGAAGGTTGACGATGAAGTAACGCTTAAGGTTTACGACTTAAGAGGAAAAATTGTTTACACAGATAGGTTTAAGTACCGCGTTGTTGTCGATCTAACTCGCCTTACAAATGGTATTTACATCATAAGAGGAACTACTGCTACGATGAAGGGGAGCAGCAAAATAATAATTAGCAACTAAAAAAGTAGCCGCATGCTAAACAGAAGCGATCCCACAAGTAGCCGCGTCACCACGCTTCGTAAAGCAACAGCATTGTGCATCTTACTTGTCGCAATCGGCATTACGACCTCGTGCATAAAGGAGTACGACCTCGCAAACCTTACCACTGAGGTTAAAGGAGAATCGAGCTTTGCTGTACCTATAGCCTCTTCGACGCTAACAATTACCCAGCTGTATCCTAGCAGTAGCAAAAGCACCGTTGTTAGGACCGACAAGGATAGCTTACTCCATATATACTACTCGCAACCTTTTGACACCATTAGCTACGACGAGCTTATTGGAAAAATCCCCAACCAATACAACGAGCTTAGCCTTCTTCCTACTGGAGCTATACTTCCCGAAGGCGTTACATTTAGCCGAAGCTTAACAGCTGGAGCGCCCATTACACCTGCAGCTCCCGATCAAATCATCCAAAGCATATCGCTCGCAGGCGGGTTGATGGAGATTAGCATTCAATCGACCAACGCGCTAACATCATCAAGTCAAATAAAAATTGCGAGTAAGGACATAAGGTTTAAGGGTGGTGGCGACCTTAATGCAATATTAACTCCTTCCAAACCATCCATTCGCTTTAACCTGGATGGAGCAACAATAACGCCATCTGCCAAAAACGAAGTAATCTTTTCGCTATCGGCAGCAATAGCAAAGCTCAACCACAACCTTATTGCCGATCAGGTTAAGCTATTTATTCGGATTGTCGATTTGAAATCGAATGCAGCTGATGGCTACTTTGGGAATGTACAAAGAGCAGTTACTACAGGTAAGATTAAGCTGGAGTTTAACCGAAATGTTTTTGATGTTGATGAGGCCGATCTCGAAAACCCGATGGTTAGCATTGATATTGACAACAGCTTTGACGTTCCATTTGAGTTTAGGTGCAGCAATGTTGATGCCTACATCAGAAAAACGCTGGTGGAGGTTACTGGCTTTCCTGCAAAAACCCCCATAGCTGCAGGATACAGCGGCAAGCCTGCACGATCGATTCTTCTCTTTAAGCAGCCAACCAACATCGTTCCAGTTCTAGCAAAGTTTCCCGAATATATCGATTTCAAAGGGTCCGTTATCGCAAATCCTAACGGAAATATTAGGCTAAACCACGCCCAAGCTGGTGATAGAATTATCGTAAAGGGCAATTTAGACCTACCTCTTTGCGTTAAGCTAAAGAATCTGGTGTTTAGAGACACCTCGCACTACGATTTTAAGAAGCTAAGCGATAATGCAGATAGGTTGGAAACTCTAAAGTTGGCCGCAATCATCCGTAATGGGTTTCCTGCAGATTTGCTCGTTAATATGTATATTGCAGATAATAGCTACAGCTATATAGACTCGCTTTTCGATGCTCCAACATTAGTGAAAAGTGCCGATATAACAAACAAGAAGGGGGTCGCCAAGACCGAAACTACTGTGAGCGTCGTTTTTAGTAAGGAGCGAATCAAAAAATTGGGAGTTGGAAAACATGTTATCCTTGTTGCACGAGCCAGCACTCCCGCTGCTGGCAACAATACGATGGTTAAGATCTTATCATCGTATAGCATTAATGCCAAGCTTGTTGGCGCAACAAAGTATAACCTAAACGACTTATAAGTTTGTCACAAAAAACAGAACTAACTTTACTTTTCATTTTGCTTCTGACACTTTCTGCAAGTGGTCAGGATAAAACGCTATACTTTCTAAAGAAGGTTCCTCAATCGTCCTACATAAATCCTGCTTACATCCCCGAATACACTAAATACATTGGAGTGCCACTCTTTTCGGGAATAAAAGCTTCGCTTAACAGCTCTAGCTTTGCTCTTAACGATGTGCTTAAGCTAAAAAACGGGGCAGCATCCGATACGTTAAGCATTGACTTAAACCGCATATTCGATAATATAAAATCGAGTAACAGCCTACATTTCGAGGTAGCCGAAGATATACTTACCGCAGGATTAAAGTACCGGAAAATTTACTTCTCGCTTAACTTTGGGGTTAAAGCCTTTGGAAACCTTGCCTACCCCTACTCTATACGAACCCTAAAGTATGGTAATGTTGATTTCGAAACAATGACTCCGCAAAGCTTAAACCTTTCGGACATAGATATTAATGCCTACGCCTACTACGAGACAGCTTTTGGTGCAGCCACAAAGCTTACAGATAGGGTTCGTATTGGTGGGCGATTTAAGCTGCTAAGCGGAATAATGGCACTTAATACGGAGCGCATGCAGGCTAAGCTAACCACCTCTGCCGATTTTAGCACTACCAACCTCGATGCGGATATTGTTTTAAATGCATCTGCTAAAGGTCTTAAGATAGAGCAGGATAAAGATGGCTATGTTAACAAGGTTAGCTTGAGCGGTTCGTTTATGCGTGCTCCGTACGCTTCGAACCTTGGTGTTGGGTTGGATTTCGGGATTGATATTACACCGTCGGAGAAGGTTACCATAGCTGCAAGCATTGTAGATCTTGGTTTCATAAGGTGGACTGCCGATGCTCAACGAGTTACAGCGCAAGGTTCCTACTCGTTTAATGGCATTAACCTTGCGCCCGATGCTTCGGGAAGGATTGATGTTAAGGAGGCTTTAAACGCTGTTGTGGATACGCTAAAGGAGAAGTTTACGACAACTCCTGGAGCTGCCTCTTTTTCGACGTCTCTTTTTACTAAGCTCTACGTTGGGGGAACTTACCAGCTATCCGAAAAGCTAAAAGCAGGGGCACTTCTTCGTGGTGCTTTGTACGATAAGGTGGTAGATCCTTCTGCCACCCTTTCGCTTGTTGCTGAACCTTTCAAAAACCTTACCTCAGTACTGACGATTTCGTACCACAACCGCACCTTTAACAACGTGGGTTTGGGCATTTCGTGGGGAACTAAACCTATACAGCTTTACTTTGTAACCGACAACCTCATTGCTAGCTTCATCAAAAACAAGGGGTTCACATCTCCATACAACGACCTGGCACTTATCCCAAACAAAAGTCGCTCGGTAAATTTTCAGGTTGGACTAAACATCATAATGGGCGAAAAAACCTTCAAGCTTCCTCGCCGCTTTAAATCGTTCGAATACAGAAAGGGCCCCCGAAGCTAGGAGGCCCTCAATAAAATATGCTTTTGCTATTCTGCCAAAAACGGATACTTGTAATCGGCAGGAGGATTTAGCGTCTCCTTAATCGAGCGAGGGTTTGTCCACCTAATTAAGTTTAGGTAGCTGCCAGCCTTATCATTTGTTCCCGATGCTCTAGCACCGCCAAATGGCTGCTGACCAACAACTGCACCTGTTGGCTTATCGTTAATGTAGAAGTTGCCTGCAGCATACTTAAGCTTCTCGAATGCCAATTCGGTTGCATACCTATCGTTGGAGAATATAGAACCTGTTAGAGCGTATGGAGAGGTCGAGTCAACCAAGTCTAGCGTCTTCTCAAAATCGGCATCTTCATATGCATAAACGGTAAGGACCGGACCAAATATCTCCTCTTCCATTGTTACAAAGTGCGGATCGGATGCAAGAATAACGGTAGGCTCAATAAAGTACCCTTTGCTCTTGTCTGTTTTACCTCCAAAAACAACCTCAGCCTTATCCGATGTACGAGCCTTGTCAATGTAGCTAGCAATCGAATCAAACGCAGCCTCATCAATTACAGCATTTACAAAATTGGAGAAGGTTCTAACATCGCCCATCTTTATTTCAGAAAGCATCGCACCAATTCGCTCCTTAACCGATGGCCAAAGCGATTTAGGAACATACGATCGGGATGCTGCCGAACATTTTTGACCTTGATACTCGAATGCTCCTCGCACAAGTGCAACGGCTACCTGCTGCGGATCTGCCGATGGATGAACCATCACAAAATCTTTACCTCCAGTCTCTCCAACAATTTTGGGATACGAACGGTAGTTTGGCAGGTTCTTAGCAATCTCGGTCCAGAAAGAGTTGAATGTCCAAGTAGAACCAGTGAAGTGAACTCCGGCAAACTCGCGGTGTGCAAAAATCTCCTTGCCTATTACCGACCCCTTGCCTGGGATAAAGTTAATTACACCATCTGGGAGCCCTGCTTCTTTGTATATCTTCATTAGGTAGTAGTTGGACAGGATTGCGGTTGTTGCTGGTTTCCAAACTACAACGTTACCCATTATAGCAGGCGACATGCATAGGTTAGATGCTATAGCTGTGAAGTTAAATGGAGTTACCGCAAATACAAAGCCTTCGAGTGGCCTGTACTCCATTCTATTAATCACATCCGATGTTGGCGATGTTGGCTGATCGGAGTATATTTGGCTCATAAAATGAGCATTAAAGCGAAGAAAATCAATAGTTTCGCAAGCGGAATCTATTTCGGCCTGATAGGCATTTTTACTCTGGCCTAGCATCGTTGCGGCATTCATTACAGCTCTATACTTTTTCGCTATAAGCTCTGCAACTCGTATTGCTATCGAAGCTCTCTCCACCCAAGGTATCTTCTCCCATTTCTTACGTGCTTCTACGGCTGCATCGATGGCCATTTTAACCTCCTTTTCGCCAGCCAAATGGTAGGTTGCAAGCACATGGCTATGGTTGTGTGGCATCACCACCTTTCCCAAATTCCCTGTTCTAACCTCTTTCCCTCCAATTATAAGAGGAATTTCTATTGGCGATGAGGCCATTCTTTCTAGTTCGGCTGTGAGCTCGGCTCTTTCTGGCGAACCTGGTGCGTAGCTAAGAACGGGTTCGTTCTTGGGTTTCTCGAATTTAAATACCGCGCTGTTCATTTTTCCAGTTTATTGTTTGTTGTAGTAATCGAAACTCAAAGTTAAAAAATTTAAAATACGAGATTTCAATCAGTCGTATTTTTTTGGCATTCTACCAAAATATGTAACTATTTTATCGCCATTTTGTTTACACATAAAAGTTAACTTGCAGCTACCTCTTTTAATTTGATACTTCTTTCTTATTTGAAAATTATTATTGCCCCAAGCCCTATGAAGATACGCTAAATTGTTGCATATAAAATGCATTATAGATATTTTCACAGCGACCTAAAATACAGGATGCTACACTACTTGTTAGTGTACTTTTGCCCATACCTGTACTAACCTATACGCACACACTATGAAACTTAAGCTTACACTTCTTTTTGTAGCTTTTTCTATCATACTTCCTCTTGAGGTGCTTTCGCAGCGTCCAATGGCTGGAATTCCTCGTATTGTGAACTACAGCAAGTTTAGCTACAAGGGAGGCCCTCAGAACTGGATGTTTACGCAAGCCCCTAATGGCTTTATGTATGTTGCCAACAATGATGGCCTTCTTGAATATGATGGTAAAGAATGGAGCATTTATAAGGGACTTCGTGTGCTTAACAGGGCTACTCTCTACAATAATGGGCGAATTTATGTCGGTGGGTTTTACGACTTCGGATACTATTCGCCCAACGACAGGGGGGTACTTTCCTATAAAAGCTTAACGCCTAAGCTCAAAAAGAAGTTCTACTTTGGGGAGGTTTGGAAGATACACAACCTCAACAACGAAATATACTTCCAATCGAACGAAGCTATTTTTAGGTACACTGGCGAAAAGCTTACCATATTTAAAGCTCCTGCTCGATTCGACTATTCGTTTATTGCTAACGGAAAACTTTTTGTTAACGATTCGTGGAAGGGCTTGCTTACGCTGCAAAATGGGAAGCTGGTTTCCATTGATCCTGATAGAAAGGTTAATACTCGGCAGCTTTCGGGGGTTTCTATGCTCGACTCTCGAAGGTTCTTAATATCGACCATTGATAAGGGTTTATTTGTTTACGATGGGGAAAATATTAGCGAATGGAAGATCCCCATTTCGGATGAGCTGAAAAGGTACCAGATTAATGCTGAGTGCAAGGTAAACGGGTTGCATGCTATTGGGACTATTCTGAATGGGCTTTACGTTATCGACAGCCAAGGTAACACCATTCTACATATCAACGAGGATAAGGGGCTTGGCAACAACACCATTTTAAGTATTGGGAGAGATACCAAAAACAACATCTGGCTTGGACTAAACAACGGGATTGCTAAAATCGAATTCAACTCTGCGCTTTCCTACATTAGCAGCTCCTTTAATATCGAATCGGCCTACGCGTCTGCTCTTTGGAATGGCATGCTTTACATCGGAACCAATTCGGGCTTATACCGCATTAGCTGGAGCAAATTCCTCGACCCAATGAAGAGGGAGAGCGATTTCATCCTAGTCCCCGGCTCTGAGGGACAGGTGTGGAACCTAACCATCGTCGGCAACACCCTATTTTGTGGCCATAACAATGGTGTTTACACCGTTTCGCCCAATGGGTTAAGCGAGATTAAGGGTATTCGTGGTGGATGGCTCTTTATTCCGCTTAACGACGACAAAAGCAAGGTTCTGGTTGGGCACTATAGCGGGCTGTCCATTATCGAGCAGAAAGGTGGCAGCTGGAGCTTTAGCAACAACATTTCGGGGTTTAACGAATCTGCCCGTTTTATTCAAATTGACGATCAGGGCGCAATATGGGTTAGCCACGGTTGGAAAGGTATATACCGACTAATCCCCGACAGTAAGTATAGCCGTTTTACGTCGGTAGAGTTTTATGGTGCAAGTAAGGGTCTTCCATCCGATAAGGACAACTCGATATGGAGGGTTAACGGCAGAATCATTGCTTCTACTATCTCTGGGATATACGAATATCAGTCCAACAACAACTGGTTTATACCAAGCTCGCACTTCAACAAGCTACTAAGCCCAGCCTCGTGGATAAGCCACCTCTACCAAGATGAGGAGGGCAATATCTGGTACTACAGAAACAAGCAGCTCTCCGTGCTAAGGCTGCTCGAAGATGGTAAGTACTCTAAAATCAGTAGCCCATTTTTCCCGCTTACCAACCGTAACAACATAACGTTCGAGCACATCTCCAACCTTCCAAACGGCACTACGCTTATTGGAACCGAAGATGGTGTTGCTCTTTACGATCCTAACTCCATAAAAACTAGCAGCAACAGCTTCGATGCAATAGTTAAGGATGTTAGCATGCAGAAGCAAACCTTCTCGTATGCCTTTACTCCTAATCTCGAAGTAAAGATCAAGCACTCTAACAGCCCAATAACCATTACTGCTGCGGTGCCTTCCGAGAATAACGAAATGGTGCAGTACTCATTTCTTCTCGAAGGGTTCGACGACGACTGGACTCAATGGAGCGACAACCATCACAAGGAGTACACCAACCTTGCCGAAGGAACCTATACTATCCGTGTTCGTGCAAAAAATGTGAACGGCGAAATTAAGGAGGCTACTGCTAGACAGTTTACGGTTAATCCGCCATGGCATCGAACCGTTTATGCCTACATCGTTTACCTCATCATCCTTTTTGGTGCTACTGCTCGCATAAAGAAGCTATACGACTCCAACATCGAAAAGTCGAGAAAGCATGGCGAGGAAAAGCAAAGGCTTGCCTTTAAGGATAGAGAGGAGCAGCTAATAAAGGATGCTTTACAGTCGGAAAATGAAATGATCCGGGTCAAAAACGAAACCCTTCAGGAGGTAATGAAGCGAAAAGAACGCGAGCTTGCCTTATCGACCATGCACATCATCCAAAAGAATGAGATGATTAACAAAATGAAGGCTGAGCTCGATAAGCTGCAAACGCTGACTTCCGACAAAACGGTTAAGGAAAAAGCGAACAGCATCATTAAAAAAATATCGAAGGATAACGACACTAAATCGGACTGGAAAATATTTGAGATGCACCTCGAACAGGTTCATGAGGATTTTATTAAACGTCTTAAAGATAGGTACCCCGAGCTTACTTCTCGTGAGCTTAGGCTTTGTGTTTACCTTAAAATGAATATGTCGTCGAAAGAAATTGCGACCTTAATGAACATCTCTCCTCGTGGGGTGGAGATTAGCAGGTATAGGGTACGCAAAAAGCTTGGGTTAGAGAGGGCCGAAGGGCTTTCCGAAATTTTGATGGAAATATAGCGATAGCTGGGTTTTACCTCAATACGCATTTTCTATTGCCCCACAATTCTTTTCATTCAGGATGATTTAGCTGATGTCTCAAACTCAACAGGCTCTTTGCCTAGCTCGCGCTTCTGCTAGCTATAGCAAATGAAGCCTTTAGGCACAAACTTAAGTCAAACTGTCGCATACCAGACGCGGTGCTGATGGTGCTTACTGCCAACATCCGGCTCTAATGCGCCCTGCAATTTGCGGGTAAAATCTGAACGGGTGAAGTAGCCGTAAGCAGCAGTTGGCATATCAAACCAAATGCTTACTCATGGCACGCTCCAACTGGTCATGCTAAAAAAAATGAAAATGAAAAGAGTTGTAAAAAAGGTAGTGCTAACCGCACTAATTCTATGCGTAGCTGCTGTATGTAGCTATGCTCAGCACCTACGTGCTAACAGCAAGCTTATTGTCGATTCGTCTGGTTCATCGGTTATACTGCGCGGAATGGGACTGGGTGGATGGATGCTTCAGGAGGGGTATATGCTGCAAATTTACAATAATGGTACGCAGCACTCCATAAAAAAGCGAATTGCCGACTTAATTGGCTCGGAGCGTTGTAACCGTTTCTACAGTAGCTGGCATAGCACCTTCGTTACCAAGGCTGATATCGACTCGCTTAGATGCTGGGGCTTTAACAGCGTTAGACTTCCTATGCACTACAACCTGTTTACGCTTCCTATCGAAAACGAGCCCGATTCTCTTTCCAACACCTGGCTTCCAAAAGGTTTCGAAATGGTTGACAGCCTTTTGTCGTGGTGCAAGGCTAACAAAATGTACCTCATTCTTGATATGCACGCTGCGCCAGGTGGACAGGGGAAGGATGCCAACATCTCCGATTACGACGACACTAAGCCTTCGCTTTGGGAGGATAATCGTAACAGGCGCAAGCTTGTTGCGCTATGGAAGAAGCTTGCTGAAAGGTATGCTAACGAAGAGTGGATTGCCGCCTACGATATCCTTAACGAGCCAAACTGGACTTTCGAAGGCAAAAATAAGAATGGCACGGAGGATGCTGCCAACACGCCGATCTGGGATCTTTACAAGGAAATCACCAACGCCATCCGATCGGTAGACAAGAATCATATCGTAATTATTGAAGGAAATGGCTGGGGGAACAACTACAACGGCTTGCCTCAACTTTGGGATAACAACATGGCGTTAAGCTTCCATAAGTATTGGAATTCTAATTCGCAAGATCAGCTCAGCGGAATCTTAGCCCTCAGGGAGAGTCGCAATGTACCGATATGGCTGGGAGAATCGGGCGAAAACTCCAATAAGTGGTTTACCGACTGCATAGCTCTTATGGAAAGCAACCAAATCGGCTGGGCTTGGTGGCCTCTTAAAAAGATTGGCTCTGTTATTTGTCCTCTTACAATCAACAAGCCAAATGGTTACGATAAAATTACGTCTTACTGGAATGGGGGAACCGAAAAACCTTCATCCGAAGAGGCTGCTGCTGTTTTCGAGGAGCTCTCTAAAAATCTTGCCATTGGTAAAAATGGCTTTAATAAGGATCTGATTGATGCGCTATTCCGACAGGTAAATGATACATCTACCATAGCTTACGATCTAAACCTGACTCCTTGCCGCATACCTGCTGCTTCCTACGATCTCGGAAGGGCTGGACATGCATATTTCGATACTGATTCCGAACGGTGCGACAACCTTTCGTTGAAGGGAGGAAACAATGGGCATCACCTACGTAACGATGGGGTTGACATCTACTTCGATCAGAAAAGTGCGCAAAGCTACGTTAGCTTAAAAAAGGGTGAATGGCTTAAGTACACCGTAAAGTCTCCAAAAAACAAAGCGCACAAAGCAAGCATTCTACTTTTAGCTGCTGGCTCTACGGCAAAGCTTTCTGTTGTTGGAAATGGGTGGACAATCAGCTCAGCCATTACACCTTCTGATCAGCAAATTGATCTGGGAAAAATTATGCTCAAAAAAGGAGAGAACTCGTTTATGGTTAAGTGCACAGATGGAGAGGCAAGCATCACTGCTATAGATTTAAAATAACAGCTACGATTTTGGAAATGTTAGCGGAACTTATGGCCCTACATAGTTCGCTAACATTTTCATTTTCAGATCATTTTATTGCAATTACCAGCCACCACAAAGGTAAAATATCATTAAAAAAACTTCATCCCAAAGGTGCTAAGCATCTAGCAATGTAACCCTTACATTTTTACTACAATTCCAGATTGCCTATGTGGCTCTATTTTAGTCCATCAGCAAGAACAAAAACGCTATTTTTACACTTCAAATACTCGAAAGTTTACTTCAAATGCCTACCTGTAAAGTAGCTGTTTGACCAATTTAACCTTACTATTTATGAAATTAAACAACCACTCACTCTTGCTATTAGCTTCGGCCTTTGCGTTGGCATCGTGTGTAAAAGAGGAGTACAACATCGACAAAATCTCATCATCGGTTGATGTAAATTCGTCGGTAGCCATACCAATTGCAGGTGGAACGATTACGCTGGAAAAGGTTCTGCCTAAAGACAGCGATCCTACTAATTACATTTATATCGATAAGGACAACCTTCTGCATATTGTCTATAAGCAAACGCTCGATTCGCTCACTTTTGGGAGCTATGCGAACGTGGTTAAGGACTTTCAGAGCAGCACGTCCATTTCTGCTCCAAACGGCCTTGCTTTTCCTTCAAATATTGAAGTAAAGGGAAATCTAACGTACAATCTCGGTATTGCTCTCGAGCATCCCGATCAAAGCATCGAAGAGGCTTTGGTTGAGAGCGGAATGCTTCGCTTTGCCAATTCTTCTTCTTTTGCATCTGGTTCTTTCAGCTACACAATCGAATCGCCAGACATTCTCCGTGCCGACAAGAGCAACCTAAAAGTTACCTTTAACCCTACTAGCGCAAACCCTGGCACGAACATAAGCCTTGCTGGTTGCACTTTTAAGCCTACCAACGGAAACCAAATCCGATTTAACGTTAGCTACTCCATTACAAAGTACGGGACGAGCTTAAACGATAAGGTTACCCTTAGCTTTGGAATAAGCAGCGTTAAGATCAAGCAGCTTACTGGTAATATTGGTAAAATCAACATCGCTCTCCAAAACAACGCTCTGCCTCTCGAGATAAACAACAATACGCTAAACACTGGCGATTTCGACATAAAGAATCCGCTTATTAAGCTCAAGTTCCGCAATCAGGCGGGTATTCCTTTTGCTTTTACGCATACGGGGGTTACTGCTGCTAGGGATAACGAAACGTACATCATAACAGGACTTCCAACTCCTATAAATATCCTTTCGCCTGCTATCGGTGTGGAGTCCGAAAAGAATAGCGAAGCAACCATCGATCCAAACTCTAACATTGTTTCGGTGCTAGGAAAGTTTCCTAAAGAGCTAAGGTTTAACGGAAACCTTACCACCAACCCTAGCACTATCCCATCTACTAAAAATGTGATACGTGCTACCGATAAGCTTTACATTGGCGCAGAGGCCGATCTTCCGCTAGATATCCGCCTAGCTAATGTTACTCTTACCGACACTACAACCTACAACTTTTCCAATCTGGTGTCCGATTCTAAAAGCGTCGAAAAAATGAAGTTGGAAACTTCGTTCATAAACGGTATGCCAATCGACCTAGAGGTTAATGCTTTTATTATTGATAAGGATGGAAAGGTACTCGACTCAATGTTCTCTACTCCCTTTCTTCTAAAAGCAGCTGCTACTCAGAATGGTATTGTGGTAACGCCCACAAGTTCAAAAACCGAGGTCGTGTACGATCAAAGCCGTATTCAAAAGCTGAAAACTGGCGATCGAATCATCTTCGCAACCAAGGCTAGCACCTATGGTAACGCTACCGGGCAAACGGTTAAAATCCTCGCCAACTATAAGCTCGACATCAAGGTGGTCGGATTCATTCAAGCCAACCTTAACAACTTATAGTAAATACCACATAATCATACAAATATGAAAAAGACACTTTTCTCGGCCGCTCTAGCTCTTACTACGCTTGGTGCTGCTGCTCAAGATAAAACGCTTTACTTCATGAAAAGGGTTCCTCAGTCGGCCTTTCTTAATGCGTCGTCGAATCCCGAGTTTTCTACCTACGTTGGCTTCCCTGGTCTGTCAAACAACAGCTTTGCCTACAACAACTCGTCGTTTGCTTTTACCGATGTGCTTAAAAAAGGGACTGGTGTACGCAAGGATTCGCTGATTTTTGATGTAAATGGGCTTGCGGGGCAGCTTGGCAAGATCAACTACATCAGAATGGACTATGCTTCAGACATTATCTCCTTTGGATTTAGGATAAACAGCTACTACAGCCACTTTAACATATCGCTAAAAACAACTTCTAGCTTCGAGTACCCTAAAGGCTTGCTTGATCTTAGAAAGGGAAACTACGACTTTGAAACAAACCGTCCTCGTACAATAGATCTAAGCAACCTTGCCAACAATTCGATTGGCTATGTAGAAATGGGCTTTGGCCTCTCTAAGGTGGTCAACGAAAAGCTTACCGTTGGTGCTCGTTTAAAGCTGCTCAACGGCATTTTTGCGGCTAAAACCAGCCGGTTTAAATCTAACATTGTTACTTCCGACGACTTTCAAAAATCGACCATAAACGTTGATGCAGAAATGCTTATGTCTGCACCAAACCTTGCGTTTACGCTAGATACAGATGGTAAAATTAAGGATATAAGCTTCAATAGCGATAACGGTTCGGAGGGATACAAGTTTGGTTCAAATCTAGGGTTTGGGATCGACCTTGGTGGAACCTACAAGTTAAACGACAAGCTTACGTTTTATGGCAGTGTTAACGACTTTGGATTTATCCGTTGGACCCAAAATGGCTACAGGCTAACCTCTAAAGGGTCGTACGACTTTAATGGGGCTGATATTACTCCTGACGAAAATGGGGATATCGACTTCGATAAGGCAATGGAGGCAATTGCCGACACGCTAAAAACAAAGTTTAAGCCAACCCAAACCAACGCCAAGTTTACTACTATGCTTAAAACAAAGGCTTACCTTGGTGCTACGTATAATGCTCTAAGCTGGCTTAGCTGTGGTGCTCTTTTGCGTGGTGGGTTTTATGGCAGCTACTTCGACCCTGCTCTTACGCTCTCGGCTAATGCTACTCCGTTCCGTGCTTTAGCTTTTACGCTTACCTACTCGGTTTACCACCGCTCTATGAATAATGTAGGAATGGGACTTGTTATTGGGGGAAAACCTCTACAGCTCTACATTGTAGCTGATAACATCCTTTCACGAATGGTATCGCTAAAGTCTAACGGTGGATCATCGGTAAGCATTCCCGGATACACTCGCAGCCTTAACTTCCAGTTTGGAATTAACCTCCAGCTTGGTTCTAGGGCTAAAAAGCAACCTGCTGTGGAAGTTGCTCCTACTCCTGCTACTACTCCTGCTACTACCGAACCTAGTAGCCTTTAGCATTTTAGGTGTAAGGGGCTGACTAAAAAGTAGCAAGACTCACGACACACGTAGCATAAAAATGCTACTACAGCCTGCTGTAACGCAGCATGGCTTGTCGCAATACGCATATCGTGATACTTTCTGGACAGCCCCTTACACCGAAAATAACCTACAAATCGCGCATCTCGTAATCCTACCAAAACCTGCAGGAATAAAATAGCAAATCGGGATACCTTCTAAAATCCCCTCGATTCTAATTTATCTCTGCTACTCTATCGAGTATTCTACGTTTACAACAACCCTAACGCGCTTGTAAACATCATTCGTCCCACTTCCGTAACCTCCTTCTGGCGTTCCCGAAAGCGACTCATCACGATCGAGAATCGAAAAAACACCCTGCGAGGCACGCTTCATTTTTCCTAGCTTGGTTTTGCTCTCATCTGCAAACCTTATCGCGGCATTACGTGCATTCATTGTCGCTTCCGAAAGCATATCAGGCTTAACTTCATTAAGCTTCGTAAAGATGTACTTAACCGACGAACCTCCGTACTCGTTCGAATTGGTTAGTAAAACTCCAACCTTCAAAAGCTGATCTGTCATGCGGGTTAGCTTCTGTATATTATCTACATTTCCAGAACGAACCTGTATTGTCTTATCAATGATATACCTAAATCCACTCGACTCGTTGTAGTTGCTATACTCCTGCGCCTTCCTATCGTTTACCACCAAATCCTTCTGCACAATCTCCGATGGCTTAACTCCATTCTTTAAAAGGAACGCAACAACCTTATTTTTAGCCTCGTCAATCGATCGGCTCCCCATCTCCAAATCATTCCCTGCAACACGAGTTCTTATCGACCATACTGCAAAATCGGCCTTTACCTCCTTCTCCGAGAATCCTTTTACAGAGATTGTTCTATCCTCCTTCCTAAATCGCTCGAACGAACGACCCAGAAAAATAGCCTGCATTGCCAGCCCTAACAAAATGGCAAGAGCAATTAATGTTCCTGTTCTTTTTTCCATACAACCTTACATTTAAGTACACAGTTAAGAATATAATTTAATGCCAATGTACTCAATAAACCTAAAGAGAAGAGCTAAATCTAGCATCAGCTTGCAGATGAACCTGATTTTAAGAGTGCCCCTCTGCGCGAAAACGAAAAGATAGCCAACGCCACCCAAATAAATCCAAATGCAACCTTATGCGCTGCTGTAAATGGCTCGTTATACACAAAAACACCAATTAGCAAGCTTATGGAAGGCGAAAGGTACTGAACAAAACCTAGCGTAGTAAGCGACACCCGCTTAGCCCCCTGCGCAAAAAGTAGCAAAGGCACCGATGTTACTACTCCTGTAAACAGTATCATCACCACCATAAAAGTCGATAGATGGCTGTAGCTACTGCCCTCTTCAAACTTAAAGAATAGAAAGCCTAACGCCAGTGGAGCAACAAGCATTGTTTCGGCAGTTAATCCAGCCAAAGGAGAAAGCTTCGACATCTTCTTAACCAAACCGTAAACCGCAAACGACACTGCCAACGAAAGAGCAACCCAGGGTATTTGTCCAAACTGAAATGTTAGGTAACCAACCCCGACAAAAGCGAGCACAATTGCTGCTACCTGCCAATAATCGCTCTTCTCTCGCAAAACAATCGCTCCAAGCATAAAGGTAATTAGTGGATTTATGTAGTAACCCAAGCTTGCCTCAACTATATGGTTGCTATTTACAGCCCATATGTAAATCAGCCAGTTTAGACTAATCAAGACAGATGCCAAACCAACCGCCATTACGCTCCGAACAGACGAAAACGCACTTTTAAACTCCCCCCACCTTCGCATTAAGCTGATAATGACGGCCAAAAATACAAACGACCAAAAAATACGATGGGCAAGAATATCTCCAGCAGGAAGCTGCTTCATCGCCTTCCAGTAAACGGGGAGTATCCCCCACAACGAATAAGCGGCAATAGGATAAATAACGCCACTCGATACAAGCACCCTCGATGTTCTTTTTATCATTTACACAAGCTTTAGTAAATAGGACACAAAACCTCCCAAAGGTAGCATTCTTAAAACACAGACACCCCAAAACATCCAAACTAGCGAAGCTAATCTCTAACCAATTACAAGCTATACAGGAAAACGATTTAATTTCAATAAATTTACTATATTAGTATGATTAACAGCATTTTAACACGATTTTTTTTATAAACAAACTAATCCAAATATGCAACTTTAAAAATGCTGTTAAACCTTTAAATCATCACTATTAAAATTGAAAGTAATGAAAATCAAAACGTTAACCGTTCTATGCTTATTCCTTTTTTCTTGCAATAAGGAAGAGAGTTCATTGCCAATTTCGGAAGAAATAGAAACAGTTTTGGCATGCGACATTGATGAGGCTTCAATCCTTCCTAAAGCCAAAGAATTTTACCAAAATATTGCAATAATGGCCGAGTGGTATTCAAATAATCCTGAAGTTCTGAAATCTTGCAAAACAAAAAGTGCAAATACTTCCGATTCTACAAACACAATCATTTCAAAACTTGAAAGTTTAGATTTATCAGATTCACAAGGGAAAAAGGTCTCCTTATTTTCTTTAGACAAAAAGAATTTAAAACTCTTTCTGAATCAATTTATTTTAATTGAATCTCAACAGCTCAGCAATAAACTTTTAAAAGATTCGAGCAAAATGTCTGAGAACTATATTAAAACCATAAATTTGGCATTTAGCCAATCCTATCCTAATCCTTCTCACCTAAAGTCTAGCAAGGAAGATCCATATTGGAGGGTATTAAATCGTCTTAAAATTCTAGATAATCAGACAAGTATAAAATCAACCTTGCCTTACAGTGCCGATGATACCCTTTTGTTGAAGGCAATGGCGTCAAAAAGTACCTCGTCCTCTGTCATTCAAACTGCACCAAACAGACTTTCCCCTCAGGTATTCGTTTCTAGAATTAAGAAATCTCTTTCAAAAGGACGCCTTTTAATTTCTCTTCCTGGAGGATGGAATACTTCAAGCCCTATCGTTTTTTATGAAAACAAGCAATGGTATGATATAGGGCATGTTGCTATAATCTCAAAAAATAGCAATGAAATACCTACTAGCATACCAGACAACTACAGCTTAACGATAAGCACAAATCCGTACAATGGAACCCATCATGAGACAATTAAAAGCGCATGGAGTGAAAAGCATGGGATATCATTCGTTGGACAAGTTTACGATGTGAAATGGAAATGGTACTACAAAAAATGGAACGATTGGGGATGGAAAAAAGAACTGGTAGATGTCAATAATACCAAAATCTACAACAAGGCTCTTGAAGTAATTGGAACTCCATACTGTACTCCATTGGAGATAATTACAGCAAAATGGACAGCTCCAAAAAGATTTATTTGTAGTAGTATGGCATGGTGGTGTATTAAAGAAGCGAACGATGTTAATATTGGAGATTGGTGGAAGCCCTCTATTTTTCCAGCTGGCGTTTATCTTTCTGATAGAGTTAGAATTATTGATACTACAATAGACTAACTCAACTACTAGCGTACCTTTTATTTTGAACCTTACCAAATGCTTGCTGTTTTATCAAAAAAACAAATTATGGCAGCAACAGAATCAAATATGCTTCCACTTGGAACAAAAGCTCCACAGTTCAGCCTTATAGAACCTCTTACAGGTAAAATACGAACGCTCGGAGAGCTTCGGTCTGCAAAAGGTACGCTAGTAATGTTTATATGCAACCATTGCCCATTTGTAAAGCACGTAAACTCCCAGCTTGTGGCGCTAGCCAACAACTACTTAAAAAAGGGGATTAGCATAGTAGCCATTAGCTCAAACGATGCGCAATCTTATCCAGAAGATGCTCCCGATAAGATGGCCGCTATCGCTAAAGAGCTGGAATACCCCTTCCCCTACCTATACGACGAGACCCAAGAAGTAGCAAAAGCCTATGATGCAGCATGCACTCCCGACTTCTATATTTTTGATGGAGATTTACGCCTAGCATATAGAGGGCAGCTCGACAGCTCACGTCCATCCAACAATCTTCCTACGAATGGGGAAGACATCCGAAATGCTCTCGAATCTCTGCTAAACAACTCCCCAATCTCAGAACACCAGAAACCAAGCATTGGATGTAGCATAAAATGGAGGTAGCAACCTTTCCTAAAGAACATCTCGCCCTATAGCGCAAAAAAGCCCGGATTTGAAGTGATCCCCAAATGTTGTGTCCAACTTTTGGGGATCACTTCAAGTGCCGAGGCTTTGTTTATTTATTTCTTTCTAATCCTTGTTACAGAGTTGCTTGGCAAATCTATTTCGTAAGTATATTCCTTTCCTTCCAATGGATAAAATATCTTTCTATTTTCCTTTTTATTTAGGTTATAGATTCGTAAAACTCTAAAAGATTGTTCAAACCATACTTTTTTAAGTCCTAAATTCAAGTTGTAAGTGCAATTAGAGATAAATCACCAAGAAGGGGTACCCCTTCTTGGTGATTAGCCAAAAGGGTGAAATCTTTGTATTGCAATGAAAAGCTACCACCACTTTAGCCAGGAGCAAAGATACCAACTTGAAGTACTCCTGAAAGCGAACACCGCACAAAAAGAGATTGCCCTGCTGCTAGGCGTATCCGAGAGTACAATATCCCGAGAGCGAAAGCGCAACTCAGATCAAAGAAACGGATCATACAGGGCAATGCTTGCCCAACGAAAGGCCGAAGAACGGCAGCAAAAAAAGGAACGTCCCCAGCGATTTACCGCAACCGTACAAGTATTTGTGGAGAAACACTTAGAACTGGATTTAAGTCCAGAACAGATTGTAGGTGTGGCTCGTAAGGAGAAGGTTCCCATGGTCTCCCATGAGCGAATATACCAGCATGTATGGCTGGACAAAAAGAGGAATGGCCGGCTGCATGAGCACCTGCGCAACCAGAGCAGAAGGTACCGGCACCGAGGGGCAAAAAAAGATCAACGTGGCCGTATAAGAGGGCAGGTAAGCATAGCAGAGCGCCCTCCCGTTGTTGACCAGCGCGTACGTTTCGGAGATCTTGAGATAGACACCGTTATAGGCAAAAACCATAGGGGCGCTACTTACCATTAACGACCGAAAAACGGGCCTTGCCATTATCCGAAAACTAGACAGTAAGAATGCGCTCGAGCTGGCTAACGCTACTATTCAGGCGCTAACACCATATAAGGGAATGCTGCACACAATCACCTCCGATAACGGAAAAGAATTTGCCTTCCATCAGCTGATAGCAAAGGAGCTGAACGTTGACTTTTACTTCGCTAGACCCTACCACTCGTGGGAAAGGGGAGCAAACGAAAACTTAAACCGCCTCATTCGGCAGTACTTCCCTAAGAAAACT
>Ga0209464_10000107_pt1 | contig 29269 bp, 21 predicted proteins | sample DOMMetBare1Fresh_2_FD_187473 | JGI IMG/M metagenome (GOLD analysis project Ga0209464, IMG submission 187473) | Wetland sediment microbial communities from St. Louis River estuary, USA, under dissolved organic matter induced mercury methylation -... | ecosystem: Environmental > Aquatic >...
ATGTTTATACAGCTTATTCAAAACGACCTGGGGAATAGCGTTCTGCTTCAATTCGATGAGGATATCAATACCATGACGGTCGGCACCATCATGGACATTCGATATTTCTGGAAGCTTCTTATCGCGGATGAGCTCGCCCATTTTTTCAAGAAGCCGAGTACGGTTCACCATATAAGGGATTTCCTTTACGATGATGACCGATCGCCCGTTCTTTTTTTGCGTTATCTCGCATTTTGCGCGCACGGTAATGGACCCGCGTCCCGTTTCATATGCATCGATAAGTCCCTGGCGGCCCATGATGGTGCCACCGGTTGGGAAATCAGGTCCGGGGAGAACCTTCATCAACTCTTCAGTCGTTACGTCGGGATTATCCAGCATCAAACACGCAGCATCGATAGATTCGCCCATGTTATGAGGAGGAATATTCGTCGCCATACCAACAGCGATACCCTGGCTGCCGTTAACGAGCAGGTTGGGAAAACGCGCAGGAAGAACTTTAGGTTCTTTCAAGCTCTCGTCGTAGTTGGGTTGCCAATCAACCGTTTCCTTATCCAGGTCACGCAGCAATTCCATAGCAGGTTTACCAAGGCGTGATTCCGTATAGCGCATAGCTGCAGCGGAGTCGCCGTCGATCGAACCGAAGTTTCCATGCCCGTCAACGAGAGGGACGCGCATGCTGAAAGGCTGAGCCAAACGTACCATAGTGTCATATACGGCAGTATCTCCATGAGGATGGTACTTGCCGATAACATCGCCGACGGTACGAGCTGATTTAGCATGGGGTCGGCTGGGAGTAATACCGCTTTCATTCATTGCGTAGAGAATGCGACGATGTACAGGTTTCAAACCATCTCGCACATCGGGTAGCGCACGTGCGACGATAACGCTCATGGAGTATTCCAAGAACGAAGATTTCATCTGACGTCCAAGATCTGCAGGAAGAACCTCGGCAGCCTCTGCGTCGCCAGATTCATCCTGATCTTCTTCGGAAGATGGAGTCCCCTCCTCTACCGAATCGAGCTCTTCGTCGTTTTCAGGTTGTTCCGAGTCATTGTTCTCAACAGTGTCTTTAGTATCGTCGGCCACTGGTCAGCTCCTATCAATTGAAGCGAATCATACACATGATCCGAGATTGAAAAATCAGATATCCAAGAAACGAACGTCTTTTGCATGCTTTTGGATATATTCCTTGCGCGGTTCCACCTGATCACCCATGAGTTCGCTTACTGCGCGCTCAGCATCGGCGGCGTCTTCTATATTTACCTGGAGCATGATGCGCGTTGAAGGTTCCATCGTAGTTTCCCATAACTGCTCAGGATCCATTTCCCCCAAGCCTTTATATCGTTGCACATCGGGCTTCTTCTCTTGAGGATATTTTTTCATCTCTTCAGTCAGCGCATCATCGTTGTACAGGTATTTGATCTTCTTACGACCCTCTTTAATACCGTACAGAGGAGGCTGGGCTATATAGATATATCCTCGGTTGATTAGTTCGGGCATATACCGGTAGAAGAATGTGAGAAGCAGAATCTGAATATGGGCACCGTCAACATCGGCATCGGTCATGATGATGATGCGATGATAGCGAGCTTTCTCGACATCAAAATCTTCAGCGATATTCGTACCGATTGCTGTAATCAGTGAACTGATGGTGTCAGAGGAAAGAGCACGATGCAAACCAGCCCGTTCAACATTGAGAATTTTGCCGCGCAGTGGCAAAATAGCCTGAGATTTCCTATCGCGGGCCTGCTTTGCCGAGCCACCTGCGGAATCACCCTCCACGATGAACATTTCTGATTTGGAAGCATCTTTATTACTGCAATCGGCAAGTTTGCCTGGAAGGGCAAAAGATTCCAGAACACCTTTACGGCGTGTCATCTCTCGTGCTTTACGTGCAGCTTCACGCGCTTTCAAAGCTTGGGAGGCCTTATTGATAATACGTTTTGCCGGCGTTGGGTTCTCTTCGAGATATTCCCCCAGACCTTGGCTGACTGCACCTGAAACCAACTGTCTCATTTCAGAATTGCCAAGTTTTGTTTTCGTCTGCCCCTCGAACTGGGGATCGTGAAGTTTCACGGATATGATGGCAGCAAGACCCTCACGGCAATCATCACCCGTCAGGTTACTATCCTTGTCCTTCAGAATACCTTTTTCACGCGCATAATCATTGATGGTGCGGGTAACAGCTTGCTTGAAACCGTCGAGGTGAGTACCACCTTCGATGGTATTGATATTATTGGCGAATGCCAACACCGAGTTCGTAGAATACGAAGATGTCCACTGCATTGCTATCTCTACTGTACCGTCAGGATTTTCAGCCTCGAAATAAATGGGTTTGGTATTCAATATCTCTTTACCGGTTGTTAAGAACTTCACAAAGTCCTTAATACCATCGGAATATTGAAATATTTCTTTTTTAATCTGCCCTTCATCATCGACAACGCGTTCATCATGAAGAATTATCTTCAATCCCTTATTAAGAAAAGCCATCTCGCGAAAGCGGTTGGCAAGCGTCGTGTAATCATAGATAGTCGTTTCGGTAAAGATCTCGGGATCAGGCCAGAACGTAGTCATCGTCCCGTTTTCTTTTGAGGTCCCTATCTCTTTAAGTTTCTCAATCGTTTTGCCGCGCTCGAACGCAATTTCATATTTTTTCCCATCACGGGATACCTGCACTTCCATACGCGTCGAAAGAGCATTGACCACAGAAACACCAACACCGTGCAGGCCGCCGGATACCTTATATCCTTCACCACCGAATTTACCGCCGGCATGCAGAATAGTCAGAACGACTTCTACAGTAGGAATATGCTCTTTGGGATGTTTGTCGACAGGAATTCCTCGACCATTGTCTTTAACGGTAATGGATTCGTCTTGATGAATCCAAACTTCGATTTTATCGCAATATCCGGCGAGAGCTTCGTCGACAGAGTTATCGACAACCTCGTAGACAAGATGATGCAGGCCGCGCGCACTTGTCGATCCGATATACATACCAGGTCGTTTTCGTACGGGCTCTAAACCTTCAAGAACTTGGATGTCGTTGCCGTTATAGTGAGTCGGTTTTGATTCAGCCACGCTCTGCTCCTTTTGAATTTCGTTCTGTATCTGCGAAATCTTTTAGACCAACTGCCATATTTTATCATATATTGTATAAAACAAAATAGACGCTAGACGAAACGCCTTTTTAAAACGTTTAAGAGTATTGAGAGCAATTCTAAGAGGAGTTTGAAGAATAAAATAACAATTTTAGTGTTTATTGCCTTTTTTCCACTCTAAATCAGTAATCATAGCTTTTTCAAAGTGACGGCGAAGATCATCATCATCGATTTGAGAACAAGAAGCCTTGACGCGCTCCATTTCCTCAGAAGAAAGAGCAACTGGACCGTTTTTATCCGATTCGGTTTTTTTATTTTCAATAAACGGATGATCCATTTTTTTCTTACCGCGTGATATATGAATATGAAAATCATCTATTGCTTCGCCAAATCGTTCACGACAATTCAACTTGATGAGTTCGCGGCGGTTGTTCAATTCTGCCGCATATATGCTTTCATCCATATAAACATGCATTTGAATTCGCTCATCTTCTTTGAAGATATATACCGCATTGGTATGTTCGAGAAATGCATCCTCAACTAAATCACGCCAGATATTACGCACTTTTGCAATGCGCTGCGCTTTCTTTATCTCCCCTGCATCAATCTGGGAGACGGAATAAAGGGAATCGGTAATGTTGTCTGAAAGGCTTTTCACAATACCTGAATTCTCAAACGAGAGGCAGCTGATAGACATCGGCCTTTTTTATCATATCCTCGGTAAAGTATTCCATATTCGTAGTTGTAATGAAAGTCTGTAAATCACCGCTGATAAAATCAAGGAAATAACCGCGTCGATGCTCATCTAGTTCGCTCATAACATCATCCAGGAGAAGGATAGGCTTCTGATGAAGTGTTGATTGTATTACCGCGGATTCAGCAAGCTTGAATGCGAGAACTATAGTCCTCTGCTGCCCTTGGCTTGCATAATGCATAGCATTATGTCCATCGATCAAAAACGAAACCTTATCAGCGTGAGGTCCTATGAGAGATTTCTTTCTGATTCTTTCACGTTCTCTGCTGGTTCGAAGTTCATTTTCATATATATCCATCACCATTGCCTTATCGAAAGCAAATGAATCTTCATTGTTCGAAGGTTCGTTATCCCAACAAGGACGATACGACAGTGCAACTTTCTCGGATCCGTCTGTAATGTCTCGATAGAAATCGCTGAAAAAAGGCTGTATTTTATCAATCACCACCATTCGGTGGGAAAGAAACTGAGTGCCAACCCGAACGAGTATCTCATCGATACTATCGATGAACATATCGTCGGCTTCGTTTTTCAATGCTTGGTTTTTATGCTTGACCAACTTTTCATAGTCAGCTTTCACTGAATAAAAATTCTTAGAGAGCTGAGATCCTATCTCGTCGATCGCAGAGCGCCGTGCGGAATCGGACCCTTTTACAAGATGAAGATCATCAGGACAAAATGAAACTGCAGGGAGAATTCCTTTTAAATCCTGCGCTCTTTTACCTTTTCCATTGAGTTTATACGACCTACGGCCCTGATCGATAGATAACTCTACGTCCAGATTACGACCCGCCCCCGTTATATGGGCAGATATATCGGCTGATTTCATTCCCCAATGAATCATCTGAATGGATTGTGATGTTCTAAATGATGTAAGCGCTGTCATCAATTGAATAGCTTCAAGAATACTAGTTTTACCAATAGCATTCTGTCCGCAGAAAACGGTCAGATTACCAAAATTTTCCAGCAGCGCCTCTTCGTAATTTCGAAATGAATGCATTCGGATGGAATCCAAATGCATTCCATCCGAATCAATCGGCATATGAAGAACATCGTATTCCAAATCTTACATCGATTCTTTTCACATTATGACAAACGAACTGGCATGATCAGGTAAAGGAATCGTTCCTGTTCCTCTGATTTAAAAATACCCGGCTTCATCGACCCTTGCAATTCCAAATAGACTGTATCGGTTTCAATGGAAGCCAAGCCATCGAGAACGTATGAGAAATTAAAGGCAATCTCGACGTCATCTCCTTCGATATTAGAAGCGATCGTTTCACTGGCCGCGCCAATATCCTGGCTCGCTGTCGATACTTGTGTCGTCTGAGAAGCAGCATTCAGGTCGAATTTAACAGGCGATGTCTTATTGCTGAGCAATGATGTACGCTTAACTGCATCGATAACCTGCTTGGTATCAAAAGAAACACGGGTCGCATGAGAATCGGGAATCAATTGATTGTAATGGGGGTAATTTCCCTCGATCTTACGATTCACAAACGTCGTCGTTCCATACCGTACGATAACCTGGTTCTCCGATAACGCCAATTCGATAATTTCCTCGTTTTCAGAAAGAGAAGCCAAATCCATAAGGAAAGATCCGGAAACAACAGCATTGAAATCTTCAACCAGACTGCTGAAATCGGTATCGGTAACTGCAAGACGGTAGGAATCGGTTGCAACCATCCTCAATATTCCATTTTCGGCTTCAATAAGCACACCTGTCAAAATGGCACGCGATTCATCGCGTGAAACAACTTTCGCTACTCTTTTGACCATATGCGAAAACACAGGGAACGGGATCACAATCGAAGTATCACCTTTGACTTCTGGAAAACCTGGAAAATCTTGAGAAGCAAGGGTTTTCAAAGAAAAGGAAGCAGTATCGCATAGGATAGTAGCTGATTCGTCAGATGCTTCGATATGGATAGCGATATTCGGAAGGCTTTTAACCACATCGGTAAGCAAACGCGAAGGAATGACGGTTTCTCCTTCTTCCTCGATCAACGCAGGGATGGAACAGCGAATAGAAAGATCAAGATCGGTTGCCTCAAGAGTAAGCGATTCATCATATGCCTTTAGGTAGATTCCGGAAAGAATAGGCAGTGTGGAGCGTGTCGCAGCTCCTTTAGCTACAACATTCAAAGCAGATTGAAATTCTGATTGGTTAATACTGAATTTCACGGTGTTCCCTTCTTTTCTTTCCTTCTTATATATAAGTATTTAGTAATAACAGTAATAAGGTCTGGGGAAATGTGCAATATGTCAAAAACACCATGTCAATCCCTATTTTAAAACTCTAGATATATGTAGATAACCTGCGTTGCCCATACCTATGATTTATTCGTTTCATTATCTTTCCACGTCCGATTGAAGTTATCCACAGGTGTTCCCTATTTCTTCCGATATGTTTTCTACTGCTCTAGAATCATCTGTCTCAGTATTTCAAGCTCTTCGTTTACTTCCCGACTCTCTTTCACCTTTTCCTCAACGGAATTAACTGAGTACATGACTGTTGTGTGGTCTCGATTGAATTCGGCACCGATGCTACTGAAAGGTATATCGATCATAGTCCGGCATAAATATATGGCAATTTGTCGTGCATACGTTATATTTGCCGATCTTTTCTTCCCGACCAGTTCGGTATGGCTGATGTTGTAATAGCGTTCTACGATTTTTTGAATATCGCCGATTGAAAGTCTCTTCATCGCTCCCCCGCTGAAATGATCTGCAAGGAGCTTTGAAACTTCGTTTATGGTGATGTCGTTTTTTCCGCTGTTTCTCAAGTTGAAGATTATCTTGGTAACGGCACTCTTCAATTCTCGGATATTTGAACTGGAATTTTGGGCAATATATTCTTGAACTTCGTTCGATATCGTGAAATCGATGTTTCCCGTTGTTTTGCATTCTTCTATGTAATTGCGAATGATACCGAGTTTTGTTTCGAGCTCGGGAGGTTGGATATCGCATGTTCCTCCGGAATTGAAACGACTTTTATATCGTTCTTCGATGTCGATATGTTTTGGGGCTCGATCTGCTGAAAGAACAACTTGCTTGCCATGGTCGATCATGCGATTGAGTATTTGGAACACCATATTTAACGTGCCTGTTTTATTTTGAAGGCTCTGAACATCATCGACTAACAGCACATCTGCGGTCTCGTAGCGTTGCTTAAAGTCGGTAAACGCTTTGTTGCTTTTGCTTGCCGTTGCATCTGTATAGTCGTTTACCAATTCCATAGTGTCGACGTAGACGGTTCTTAAATGGGGGTAGGTAAGATCGATGTAGTTTTGGATAGACCTGAGCAAGTGGGTTTTCCCCAACCCGCTTTTTCCATATATGAACAAAGGGTTCAGTTGTCTCTCGCCAGGCGTTTCCGCTACGGCTACCGCCATGGAATATGCCATACGATTCGATGTTCCGATGACGAAATTTTCGAATGTATACCCGGACACCATGGTATTGCCGTTTTCGGACGGCACGCAGGGAAATTCGTAATCCCTCACAGCTTCCAAGGCAGACTGCCTGCTTTCAGATACAGATAATCGAAGTGTATCTTCGTTTGAAAGTTGAGATGTTTCATGCAGGGAAATAGGTTGTTGAACCAAAGGGGCAGCACTTTGAGGTTCAGAAATTCCTACCGCGTTTGACGATGTTGTTGTGTCGATACTTTTTATGATTGTGTTAGGATCGACTTCTATGGCAATAGTGAAGGGAACCCCGTATGTTTCTTCGAGTGCCCTTTTTATCACGGTCGTGTAGTGAGATTCTATCCACTTCTTAATGAATTCCGTATCAGCCGTGAGCATGAGGAACCCTTCGCTGAAAGCTTGGGGTTGGAGACGTGAAAAGAATGCATCGATTTGGGATGCATCAATATTGTCATATGTTTTGATACGATTCCAAATAGTATTCCAGATGGCTTCGTATTTATCACCTTGCATGCTGAAAATTCCTCGGTTCGAATAAGTATGTTATAGGACAGTTTAGCAAGAATTCCGATAGGTGGAGGGCTTTGCTTTGTTTTCATAAGGGATACCATCGTTTATCGACGGGTAATATCTGTATTTGCCGCGTATCTGCCTTATAGCCCGGTATGTTTTACTGTTGTTGAAGTCGTTGTGAAACCGAATACCCGTAATCAGTAAGAATACGTTTCTTATTGATACTTTTTTCTATGAGATTGCTTTCCTCGAGCTTTCCCATCACGGTGTATGCGCTAGAGGGCGCCAGACCGATTATATCCGCCAATTCGGAAACTCCAAGGGCACCTTCTTTTGCAAATACCCGCAGTGCTGATTTCTCGCGATCATTAAGCGGCGGGATAGGAACCATATTTTGCATTGCTGCAGTAGATAAAGGCTCTTGTTTGAGCGTAATGGTTACAACTGACCCATTGTTAATGTTGTCTTCTATGGTTATTTTCCCATTTGAAAAGTCGAGGTATTCCTTAACTAAGGGCAGCCCTGAGCCTACTCCTCTGATGTAGTGTTTCATAGGTTCGATAGCGGATGTGAAACCTGGGAGCTGTGCTTTGTCTTTATTCTTTATTCCTGGTCCTTGATCGCAGAATCGGATGGTATTTCCTTGGTCAAGGATAGATACGACGATTTCCGAAAATCTAGCGTGAATGAAGTTTTCTGATACTTCCCGGATTGCCGTGTAGGGAATTTTTCCTCCCATGCGCATACGTTGATCATTGATGCAAGAAGCAAGGTGTTCTATGAAATCGCTTGTTGCTGCTGGTTCTATTTCTATAACCTGTGGGGCCATTTTCATATCATCATATACCGCTACTCGAGCAATAGTGGGGACATAAGAATAATCGAAGGATTTAGGGATACTCTCTGCCTTTTGATTTTCAGTTTGTTGTTCGTCCTGATAGTCCAATGATTTTCCTATTTCGAATTATGATTCAGTGGCATTCAATGAAATTCAAGAGAAATATACATCGAGTTGTGGTAGGTGGGTTCATTTAACCATAAATTCAATTTGATTTCAGTGCAAATTCAAGATTCAAGAAAGTAAAAAATGCAGATTCACGAATGAAATTCAAAGTTATCCACAATTTGTTCAGGGAAAGTGGAAAAGCTGAAAAACAATCTGGAAGGCGCTGTGAAAAACGAAAGTCTATTGAGGAAAACTGTAAATAAAGATAATTTTCAATAGATTCAACAATGTATTGAATGAGGTTTTCTAAACTTTACATTTATGCATGTCTAACAGGTCAAATGGTTAGATCGCCTATATATCTCTATTTTATTGAATAATAAAATAATTTATATAATCCCTGTTCAGTTAATAAAAACTGATTTAAATCAAAGACAAAGAATGTAAATTTTGATTTGTAAAAACTAGATAAGTTCGTTCTTGACAAACAACATTTTCCGTTGTTTCAACAATGTCTCATGAGTAAAGAGTTGGGTTTTCCACTTTTTCCACAATCTCATACCTCATAAAAGTGGAAAACACTTTTGTTTTTAGGTTGATATCGCGATCTTCGATTTGGAACCAGGGACTAGTTGATTCTAATTTCACTTTTCCTCTTTATATTTTATCGAAAAGGAAAGTCGTGGAATCCATATATCTTTCTTGACTTCCTCTGTATTCATTAATACAATTTGGAAGTTACTCTTTAGTAAGGAAGGAAAAGCCATGAAGCGCACCTATCAACCGAATACGCGCCATCGTGCAAAGTGCCACGGCTTCCGTGCCCGTATGTCCACCAAGGGTGGTCGTGCCGTGCTGGCAGCTCGTCGTGCTAAGGGCCGTAAACGTCTCGCTGTGTAAAAAGGAGTTTGGTGTTGGAAACAATAAAATCCAGCACGGATATCTCTTTTCTATTCGCACAAGGGAAGCGTTACAGTGCATCTTGCATCACGCTACTTGTCTATAAAGGTAGAGAGCAACACGACCCTCGGGGTCGTGTTGCTTTTGTAGCAGGTAAGAAACTGGGAAATGCAGTTTGGCGCAACAGATCGAAGCGAAGGATGAGGGCCATCTGCCAGGATATTGGAGGCCCTTGGCCGGGCTTCGATGTGGTATTTATAGCAAAGCCCTCAACAATTAGGCAGAAGTATAGTAAAGTTTCCGCAGCATGTGAGTTGCTTATCCGTCGGTCTATGGATGAATGTTGCTAATTGTATGAATAACATGTGGCAGATATTGAAAAAAGCACCGTGCAAGGCTGCATTGTTTCTTATTACTTTTTATCGTGCTGCCTTGTCTCCCCTGTTTCCTTCATGTTGCCGCTTTGAGCCTACTTGTTCCCAGTATGGGCTTATTGCTTTTCGACGATATGGGTTCTGCAAAGGGTTTCTTCTCACAGCGAAACGAGTTTTACGGTGCCATCCTGGCGGTCCTCATGGATACGATCCGGTTCCGTAAATCTCAAAATTTGTTCATAATAGGGATTATCTCTACGAAAGGATAATCAACCCATGTGGGACGTATTTAAAGACTTTATCTTCTGGTGCATCCAAGAATGCTATTCCTTTGTCGGCGACTGGGGAATGTCCATAATCATTATTACCGTCATTTTCCGTCTGCTCATTACTCCGTTGATGCAAAAGCAGATTAAATCTTCTTATCAGATGCAAAAAGTTCAGCCTCTGATGCAAGAAATTCAGAAGAAATATGCGGATGATCAGCCTCGTATGCAAGAAGAAATGCAGAAGCTTTATGCTGAAGCTAAATTCAACCCACTTGCTGGTTGTCTTCCTATCCTTCTTCAAATGCCTATTTTTGCTGCTCTCTTCCAGGTGCTTCAAGGATTGCAGAATTATATTGGGCAAAATAACGGTACATATTCTTTTTATCATTTGGTTCCCGATCTAACTCAAACTCCGGGTAGCACGTTTTCTATGGGTTTCTTTACGTTCCTCCCCTATATCATTTTGCTTTTGGTATTTGCCGGTGCCACTTTTGCTCCTATGGTTCTACAGCAAATGAGTGCGCCTGATAGTCCTCAGAAGAAGCAAACAATTCTCATGAGTGGGTTTATGTCTTTGTTCATGCTTTGGATTGGTTGGGGATCTCCTGCTGGTGTTCTTCTTTTCTGGGGTGCTTCATCCGTTATCGGTGTTGCCCAGCAACAGATAACGATGAGAATTCTTAAAAAGGAAGATGCTGAAAAGGAAGCCGAGATAATTGATACGAAACCAGTTAAAGTTGATGTAACGCGTAAAGCTAAAAAGAAGCGCCCAACGAAATCTCGCTAGCTATATGATTCTGCAATCCCACTCTATGGTGGGATTGTTGGTATAAGGTCGCAAAATGCGTCAAAGGAGTCGATATGGGTAATGATGATATGGAAAACAATAGTTTTGGGAAATCATCAGAAGAGGGTTTGGCTGAGGAATTTTTAGTAGATGAGACATCTCAATCATCGGATGATTCTGAAGATGATGAAGCTACTGAAGAAGAATTGGATCAGATTGCCGATACAGCTATCGCGGCTTTGGAAGGAATTCTGAAATATTTCTCTCTGGGTGAAGTCACAATTGACGAATATGAAGGTGATGAAGGGGAATTGATCCTCGACATCACCGGAGATGATCTTGCTGTTCTTATTGGTCGTCACGGGAAAACTCTTGATGCTCTCCAGTTTCTTATATCTTCGATTACGGCACGTACAATAGGATACCGATACCCTATTGTTGTTGATGTTGAGGGTTATAAGAGTCGGCAGCGCCAGAAACTCGAATCTCTTGCATATTCGTCTGCTAAGAAAGCTCTCTCTGAAGGACGAAGCGTAAAAATGAGACCAATGACTCCTTATGAACGTCGTATAGTTCATATTGCGCTGAAAGAATTCAATGGTGTTGAAACTGCATCTGAAGGAGAAGGAAGCGCCCGTCACGTTGTGGTAATTCCTCAAAACTAAATATAAGTCTTATTTAAAAGTATGTTTCACGTGAAACACCGCCTTCGGGTGGTGTTTTTCTATATAGGTTTCAAGTTAGAAATATTTTATATCATTAGAATATTTATATATTATTAAGAAATACTTAGTATTCTTTACTGTAGGTATGTAAAGCAATATATCCCATAAAATCAGGTTAAGAAAATTTATCAACTAGTTTAAAGATAAATTTTTCATATAGCGTTTGGTAAACATAATAATTTGAAGTTTCTATTCAATAAGAAGCAATTCCTTTCTATAAGTTGCTTCGTTACAATCATTGGATTAAGTACGGTAATTCTAATTTAGATCATTTCAAAACATCGAATTTATTGCATTGCATTTTGTATGAAAAAATACTATTAGATGCAGCCTAGTCTTTTAGATAATAAACAGGCGCCTTTGAAAGGTCCTTCATGATTTTTTTAAACCATGTATACTAATATAAAATAAGAAAGGTATGTATTGCATGAATATAACTGAAGATCAGCAAAAGCTTTTTGAAAAGCATCTTCGTCTCGTAATACAGGCAAATCAGAATCTTAATCTTACGAGGATTGACTCTTTCGAACAAGGGCAGCTTCTTCATATAGAAGATTCTTTAACTGCACTACCCGAATTATCTCATATTTCATGCAATGAGTTTGCTGATTTGGGAACTGGTGGTGGATTTCCGGGCATTCCCTTATCAATTGCTAGCGGGAAAAAAGCTATATTGGTAGATTCAGTCAAAAAGAAAATGGCTGTTATCGATTCAATCATTGAAGAATTGAAACTTTCTGATTCAATACATACATATGCTGGTCGAATAGAGGATTTTTCGCTTGAGTTTCCGGCTCGCTTTTCAGCAATAACGGCTCGCGCACTAACCAGTCTGCCTTCTCTTATTGAGTTGGCAAATCCTTTACTGAAAATTAACGGGTTTGTTATTTGTTATAAAGCTTGCGATCATGCCGATGAGTTAGAGCAAGCCTGTAATATAGAAAATAAAATTGGAATGAAACTTGTTTCAGATAGAAATCTTGTTCTAAGCGATGGCGCAACAAAAAGAAGTATTCTAGTATTTGAAAAGACTAAAGAACCCCAGGTTGCATTGCCTAGAAAACTTGGTATGGCTCAAAAAAGGCCATTTTCAAAATGAAGTGTATACCGGTGTTTCACGTGAAACACCGGTATACACTTCAGGTTCTCTATTCTCGATAGGTTTCATACTGTTTCACGTGAAACAGTATGAAAATAGAGTATATAGATAAGAAATAAGTCGGAATTAGATCTTGGCAGTGAATCTTGTAAATGTTTCACGTGAAACAGTAAAGATAGGTATAATCAGCACGTCAACCAAAGAAAGGGGGTCCTCGTGGGATTGTTTGATGGTCTTAAACGGGACAAAAAAGAAGAATCGACTATCGAAGGGGATATACCAACTTATAACGAGGAAGAACCTTTATCTGAAGGTATTGATTTCGAATCTTCTGGAGAACTTGAATCAGAATCTTTCGAAAGCGTTGGAGTTGACATATCAAATGATCCTGATATCGAATTAAAGAAGATAAAGTCGATATCAGAGAAGCGAAGAGTCACTCATACTATTGGAGAAACGAAAATTGTTGCAATAATCAACCAAAAAGGTGGAGTTGGCAAATCAACGACAGCTGTTAACCTTTCTGCTGCTCTTGGTTCGATGAACAAGGCAGTTCTTCTTGTTGATCTTGATCCTCAAGGAAATGCTACAAGTGGATTAGGTGTTGATAAAAGCCAGGTAGAACATGATATTTACGACGTTCTGCTTGATGAGCTTGCTGTTGCGGATGCCGTTATCCCAGATGTATGCGAAGGTCTTGACCTTATTCCGGCAACTATCAATCTTGCTGGTGCTGAAGTGGAACTTGTAAATGAAATGGCTCGTGAGAACCGTTTGAAATCAGCCATTGGTGCGTTGAGGGGTAAATACGATTATATATTCATTGATTGTCCGCCTTCTCTTGGATTGCTTACCGTTAATGCTCTTGTGTCAGCCGATAAGCTTCTTATCCCGATTCAATGTGAGTTCTATGCTCTTGAAGGTGTGACAAAACTTCTTGATTCAATGAAACGTGTCAAAAACCTTCTAAATCCAAGTCTCGATATATTTGGTGTTCTTCTTACTATGTATGATGGACGTACGACTCTTTCTCGACAAGTTGCCGACGAAGTTCATAGGTACTTTGGAAAATGTGTATTCAATGCAATGATTCCGCGCACGGTAAAGCTTTCTGAAGCCCCCAGTTATGGGCAGCCTATTACCGAATACGACCCCAAGGGAAAAGGCGCGGAATCTTATCTTGCTTTAGCGAAGGAAGTGATTGGCCGTGGCTAAAACAAAAAAAAGCGGCTTAGGACGTGGCTTAAACTCTCTTTTAGGTGAAAGTATGGGAGAAGTGGGATTAGCTCCTTCGAACCAGGCTTCGTCTTTTCAATCTGCTCCGGTGAAAACTGAAGTAAAAAAAGAATCTGCTCAATCGAATGAACCAGCGCACGTAACTTCGGAAACTGAAGTCACGGAGAAAGCTGCAGAAGAGGCTACTGTACGGGAACGAGTTGTCTCTTTTGGCTCCAATGAGAGCAACAAGCCTCGTCCTGCCGTTAAACCGATAGACGATTCTTTACGTGATGTTGCAATGTCGAGTGCTTCTCAAACTCCTAAGCCTTACATAGAAGAAGATGATCATGTAACCATTAAGAGCGTTGTCGAACGAAAAAGGGAGAAAAAGAACGAGGAAGAAGTGCTTCTTTCTTCGGTGAGTCCTAACCCCGATCAGCCTCGCACGCACTTCAAACGAGAAGAAATAGAGGAATTGGCCAATTCAATAGAGCGCGAAGGCCTTCTTCAACCAATTCTTGTGCGAAAAGTAGGAGAAGGCTATCAGATTATTGCCGGCGAGCGTCGTTGGCAGGCATGCAAGTCCTTGGGGCTTGAGAGAATTCCTATCCGCATAAAAGATGTCAATGACAACAAAGCCCTTGAGCTTGCCCTTATCGAAAATATCCAGCGTTCTGATTTAAATCCGATTGAAGAAGCATACGGGTATAAGCGCCTTATGGAACGCAAGGGTATGACTCAATCCGAAGTAGCTCAGGCTGTTTCTAAAGGTCGTTCGACTATTGCAAATGCCCTTCGCCTTCTTGAGCTTCCGGAAGATGCTCAGCAACTTCTTTTTGAAGAGCAAATTACCGCAGGTCATGCACGGGCTATTTTGTCAGTGCCCACCCAAGCGGGTCGTCAGAAACTTACAGCGAAACTTCGAAGTGAGAGATTGTCGGTTCGAGAAACTGAAGCTCTGGCCCGACTCTTTGCCGGCCAAGAACAAGCTAAAGAAGGGACTTCGAAAAGAGAACCTTCTCCTACGTACTTTAAAAAAGCCGCTCGAGGTCTTCGGGAAAAGTTACAAACAAATGTACGTATAAAAAATGTACGCGGAAAGAATAAAATCGAAATTGAATTCAAGGACGAAGATGATCTGCAGCGTCTCTTTGGGCAAATGGTTTCAGCAGAAGAAATTTCTGACTGATCTGGCTATCTAGGACAGCGATAAGAAGAGCCGCTTGAAGGAGCGGCTCTTCTTATTTGCGGAGGTTATCATGCGGGTGCATTTTTCAATTGCCCGCAAGCACCGGCTATGTCGCTACCACGGGAGTTCCTGATTGAAGCTTCGATTCCATGTCGTGCTAACTCGGCGCACCATGCTTGCATACTGCCTTTCTTTGAAGGCGCGATAGAGCTTCCTGCAACCAGATTGACAGGAAGAAGATTGATATGAACATGCAGGCCTTTGCAAAAGCCGATAAGGGCATTGATGTCTTCCACTCCATCGTTGAATGAGTCGATGAGCATATATTCTAAACTGGTTCTTCGTCCTGCTTCTTGGTAGTACGTATCGATAGCTTTTTTCAATTCGCTCAACGAAGCTGTTTTACTACGCGGCATAATTTGATCGCGTTTACTCTGCAACGCCGCATGAAGCGAAACAGCAAGAGTATATTGATAAGGTTCCTTACCGAAAGTCTCTATTTTGTCGATGATTCCGCATGTGGAAACCGTAATATGGCGTGCTCCGATGTCGATGGCCCGCGGGTCGTTGATTATACGTAGGGCATCGATAAGGTTTTCGTAGTTGAGAAAAGGCTCCCCTTGACCCATTGCCACTGCATTGGTGGCTTTCATCCCCATATCGCGCTGAACAATTAGAATTTGCTGTGCCATTTCTCCGGGCATAAGGTTTCTCGTAAACCCCTCCCGCCCTGTTGCGCAGAACGAGCAGGCCATGGGGCACCCCACTTGAGTTGAAAAGCACACTGTCAGACGTCTGGGTTTGCCATCTGCCCCTTTTTCATGTGAGGGGATTCCAACGGTTTCGATTTTTTTGCCGTCAGCTAGTTCGAGTAGGTATTTTCGGGCCCCATCCTGCGAGACTTGCATATCGTCGACTATAGGGATGAAAAAGCGGGCTTCCTCGTTGAGCTTTTTCTTCAATACTGCAGGAATATTGGTCATACATTCGTATGATTCAACACCACGGCCGTATATCCACTGAATAATTTGCTTCGAACGAAATTTCGGCTGCCCATATCCTTCAAGCAGCGTTTCGATTCCTTCTATGCTGTATGCTTCAATTCCTTTTTCCATGAGGGTATTATAAACGTCTTCTTATATTGTTTAGGGCGCTGTGTTTTTCGGAACGAAGAAAAGCGCTTTCTAGCAAGTGTTTGATATACTTTTTGCGTTCTATGGCCTGCACTATATTCAATTTGCAAAGAAGGAACTATGAATCTCGACCCTGCACATACACGCGTTGCTCTTTTAGCTGGCGGAATTAGCGAAGAGCGTGAGATATCAATCGCTTCAGGCAAGGGCGCGCAAGAAGCCCTCGAACAAGCGGGGTTTGTTGTTGCTGTTTTGGACCCAGCCGAGAAAAGCGATTTGAAAAAGCTTATTGACGGTCCGTTCGATGTTGCATTTCTCTGCTTGCATGGTCGTTGCGGCGAAGATGGCACTATGCAAGGCATGCTTGAGGTAATCGGCCTGCCCTATACGGGACCGGGAGTGTGGTCAAGTGCTACTGCGATGGATAAAGCAAAGGCAAAAATCTATTATGAAGAAAATGGTATTCCTACGCCTCATTCGATTACGCTGCATGATCAGCTCGAAATTCCCGTCGAAGATATGTGGAAGCGTTTAGGGGATTGTATAGTGGTGAAGCCTGCTACTGAAGGTAGCGCTCTTGGAGTTACTATAGTTCGCACGATGGATGATATGGAAAAGGCACTTGAGCAGGCTTTTATTCTCGATCATACTGTTTTGGCCGAAACTTATGTAGCGGGAACCGAATTGACGGTTGCCGTTATCGGCAACGATGATGTACGGGCCTTGCCCGTCATAGAAATCATTCCTCAGAGTGATTTCTATGATTTCGAATCGAAGTACGCGCCGGGCGGATCTCAACACATCTGTCCTGCTCGGTTGGATGCAGAAACAACTCGCCGCGTTCAGGATACGGCTGTGGCAGCCCACCGAGCTCTTGAATGCGAAGGGGTCTCACGTACTGATATCATTCTTGACGATGCGGGCTTGTGCTGGGTTCTGGAAACCAATACCATTCCCGGCATGACGGCGACATCTCTGCTGCCTGATGCAGGGCGTGCTGCGGGCATCGATTTTCCTGAACTGTGTACTGAGCTTATACGGCTTGCCTTGGAAAGAGGGTAGGGGTTCTAGAAGGCCCCGCAGCTTTTCAGTGCGAATACCGCTAGTACGATGATGGCAAAAAGAAAGACCCATCCGGCAAAAAGACAGCCAGGGTTGCGATGGCGTGCTTTTTCAATCATCTTCTCATTGAAGGTAAGGTGGGATTTCAGCAAGATGCTTCCCGGTCCAGGATCCATTTTTGGAACTCGTCCCTCAGGCACCCATTCGCCATCTGACGAAACCACATGCTCAAAGCCTGTTCTGCCAAGGTCGATGTCGGGCCGTACGCCTTCGTTAATCAAAGATCCTATCCCGTGGAGGAAGCGATCGAATGCCAACGCATCGTGAGGGGAATAGCATACGATGGCGACTTCACCCCAATATGAGCCCGGTGCCGGCTTCTCGGTGTAATAAACGGATACAAGAATCGCCTGCAGCTTCCATTTTCGAGCTTGGCAGAGGAGGAGTTGCTGGGTTGCTTCCTTGTCGAAGCACCCGATGACAGCCCCGAAGCGATTTTTTATCCATGCTGTCTGGCAATCTTCTTCTGTCTGGAATACGATATCAAACACATCGCCGACTAGGTTGTCAGCCCCCGTAAGAACCGATCCGTCCTTTTTGCCTTTTGTAGTGAACCGACAATAAGTTCCAAAGTAGGGAAGCATGGCCATGTTTTTCTCCTTATCGAAATACGATAGGTATATGGTTCGTATCGATTCATGATAGGCTGAAATCTCATCGAAAAGATAGGAAAATGAAAATAGACGGTATAGAGAAGTACATCATCGAAACGACACCTGCCCGCGTGCGGGCTCGTTACGGTGCTTTGAAGGCCCGCGCCGAAGCAAGTGATTTCGGGTTGCTTGACGAAGATGTCGTGGTTATCGACACCGAAACAACGGGGGTTTCCTTCAACCATGACGAGTTGACCCAAATTGCCGCCGCACGCATGGTGCAAGGCCGCATTGTCGACTGGTTCGTTACGTTCGTCAACCCCGGAAAGCCTATTCCCGAGGAAATCGTTCACCTTACTGATATTCATGATGATGACGTTCGCGATGCTCCCCAGCCCGATGAGGCGCTAGCCCGGTTGGCCGAATTCATCGGTACCAGTGATCTTGTCGCCCATAATGCGCTTTTTGATAAAACGTTCTGCACTAAGCATCCTTCAGGAGCTTCTTTAGCGTCCAATGTGTGGATCGATTCGTTGGATTTGGCTCGTATAGCGCTTCCGCAGTTGAAATCGCATCGTTTGTTGGACCTTGTGAGGGCATTCGATACTCCCGTGTCGACGCATCGTGCCGATGCCGATGTGGAAGCCCTCTGCGCCGTGTATCGCATTCTTCTTGCGGCCGTCGAATCGATGCCGGCTGATTTGGTTTCCAGCATTGCCCGTATGGCATCGGTTGAAGAATGGCCTACGGGGAAGGTGTTCCAGTATTTTTCAAGCGAGGATGCTTCAACTTTCGATCTTCGGCGGCTTAGGCAGGACCAGGTGGGGAAGATACAGCTTCATTCCCGTGTCGATGCCGACGATATTGCTGCCGATCCCGCTCGCGCGTTGAAGTTTCCTTCGCAAGCCGAGATAACCCAGGCTTTCTCATCCGACGGGGTCGTGGGTAACATGTACGAGCAATTCGAGACCCGCGCTGAACAAGTAGCGATGGCCGAAGCGGTCGGCGAAGCATTTTCGACTTCGACCAATCTTGCCGTAGAGGCAGGGACGGGCGTCGGTAAATCGATGGCGTATCTGATTCCTGCAGCGCTGCTGTCGAAAAGCAACAACATAACGGTGGGTGTTGCAACGAAGACGAATGCCTTACTCGATCAGCTGGTTAATCGAGAGCTTCCTTTGCTGGCTTCATCCTTGGGTGATTTGACCTACGCGAGCCTCAAAGGTTTTTCCCACTATCCTTGTCTCCGACTTGTCGAACGAATTCAACAAACTGGACCGGGGATGAAGGATCTTGGCGATCGGGAAGCAAGCCGTGCTCCTGCCTTCGCGGGACTCCTTTCCTTTATTGAGCAAACCGATTATGACGATCTTGACAGCCTGAAGATAGATTATCGAGTTCTTCCCCGATACGAAATAACCACTACCAGTCATGACTGCCTTCGCCGTAAGTGCCCGTTTTTCGGGGTCAAGTGCTTTGTTCATGGAGCTCGGCTTCGCGCCGAAAGTGCCGATATCGTCGTCACCAACCAAACACTTCTTTTCTGCGATGTCGCTGCCGAAGGCGGGTTGTTGCCTCCGGTCAGATATTGGGTTGTGGATGAGGCCCACGGTGCTGAAAACGAAGCTCGTCGCGCTTTCAGCCGCGTGCTCGATGTGGAGGAGATACGGCGTCTTGCCAGTCGGGTCAGTTCTCCCGAGCCCTCGCGCAATATATTTCTTCGTGCCGAACGCCAGCTTGCAGGCCGGTCCAATGTCACCGACGAGCATGTTCGTGCAGCCTTGGGCGACGATGCGTTCGCGCAAGCTTCCCAAGGAGGTATGAGCGGAGGCGACACGCTTCTTTTTGCATTGAGCGCAAAGGGACGTGCAGCTGGAGAACGTTTTGCGTCTGCTGCCGGCGAGTTTTGCGTTCATTTGCACGACCTGCTGTATTTCGATGGCTCGAAAAGGTCAAAAGGATATGATCGCGTTGATCTTTGGATCAATGATGATATACGTGCGAGCAGCGTCTTCCAGAATCTGGTCGCTTTGGGCCGGGTTATGTATGAGGCCAGTGAAAAGCTTGTATCGGCATGTCAGGAACTGGTCGGCTTTATGGAGGATATCGAAGGCGCCGCAGTTGTGCAGCGCGACATCGCTTCGACCGCCATGGCGCTGAAAGACTTGCTCGCCTCTGCGGAATTGATTCTATTCGATGGGTCTATGACATTCGCCTATGCGGCTCACCTTATAAAGCGCGGGCAAGGTGGAGAGAACCTCCAGGCTCTGATGCTCAATGTCGGGGCTGCGATGAACGAGACGCTGTATGCGCGTACTCATAGCATTGTATTCACCTCGGCTACGATGACCATCGCCCATTCATTCGAGTCATTCAATAAAGCTTTGGGATTGGGGCAGGGCGAGCATTCGGCTGTTCGTACGCGCCGACTGGAGTCCAGCTATGATTTCGATGCCAATATGACCGTTTATATTGCTAAAGATATGCCCGAACCGAATGCCCCCGGTTATCTCGAAGCCCTGGAAGAACTTTTAATCGGGATACATCATGCCCAACAAGGGTCGACGCTGACCCTTTTCACCAACAGGCGCGAAATGGAAAAAAGCTACCAGACAGTTCAAAATGCCGTGAAGCAGGATGACCTTCGTATTGTCTGCCAGAAGTGGGGGGTTTCCGTCAAGGGACTGCGTGACGAGTTTCTTTCCGACGAGCACCTTTCTCTTTTTGCGCTGAAAAGCTTTTGGGAAGGGTTCGATGCTCCGGGGGCTACGCTGAAGACCGTCGTTATTCCAAAATTGCCCTTTGGGAAGCCGACGGACCCGCTTTCTTGCGAACGTGCGCAGGCCGACCCTCAAGCATGGGCGCACTATGTCCTGCCTGCCGCTGTTTTGGAGACGAAGCAAGCTGCTGGCCGGTTGATTCGAACTTCGACCGATCGAGGCGCATTGGTTTTAGCGGATAAGCGCCTGATTACGAAAGGCTATGGGAAAGTGTTCCTCGACTCGCTTCCCAGCAGGAACATCCATGTGCTGTCTTCTTCTGAAATCTTCGAAGCGCTGTCTCGGGAAGCAGAGTGTCGGTGATATGGGCAAGGCTCATCATGTAGGCATCCTGCATATCAAACGCAATACTGCGGGCAGGTCGAACGAACTTTCCCTCAGCGTACTCGATGCCAAGAAGAATCAGGCAGGGCCTTCGGATGACAGGCGGCCATCGCCGAAGACGCTCATTGGTTTAGGCAAGGTTTCCTTGTTCACCGTGCCGGGTAAAGAGACGAAGGATTCTGTGGATGTTGCCACTCCGATGATATCGCCTTCGACTATGCAGGGGTTGATTCCGTTGCCGAATTCGGCGGTGCCCTATGATCCCGAGATCGAAGTTGCACGTCGAAAGCGCCGCCGTCGATCATTCCGCGTTATCAACTCGATTATCGGGACTGCTGTCATTGCCGTGCTGGCCTTTATCGGAATCTCTTACGCAAACAAGCAGATGGCCCAGCACCAGAACGAAACCACGGCACTTGACGGTGCGTTGTCACTGATCGAACAGTCCGATACGACCATCGTATCGATGGACCGAGCTATCAACGCATCGGTAGACGATCAGGCTCTCGATGACATGCAAGATATCCTCTCCAATATCCCCGTGGCTTCTTCGACTCTCGACCGGGCGGCGAATAAAGCGGCCGAAGTCGGGAATTCTTCTTCCGACAGCAAGGAGAAGGAGGCCGCCGATCGCGCCGAAGAGACAATCGCAGCTAGAAAAGACCTCATAACCCAAGGAACTGCGTTGATGAAGGACGATATTGCGGCGAAGCATGCAGCAAACGATTTGACTGATGCATGGTCGTCCTTGCTGGAGGGGGATGTCCTGGCGAAAGAGGCTGCCTATATCATTTCGGATACGACGGACGCGAAAGTCAAGGAGTCGATGGAAAACAGCACCAAGGCTCTTGAGCAGTTCACACAGGCTCAATCTTTGGTGCAGGGTACTGCTGCTTCGTATCCTGCAGCCGATACATCTCTGCTTGCGTCCTATATTACCAAGCGCGTTGCATCACAGCAGTATGCTTTGGCAAGCGACAACGCCATTTTGCTGCAGGACAGGGCTACAGCCGAGGCGGATAATGCTGCGGCCAATGCTGCCGATGCGGAAGCCGTTGCAATTGCCAAACGCCTGCCGGACAATCCAGCCCGTCCTGTGCTCGATGCCTATGCGGCTGCCCGCACCGATCCGTTTGCTGCTTATTCTGCCGCCCGCACGCGTGCGGCATTTGCAGATGCCTACTTGCGGGATTATTTGGGCGGTTCTGGTAAATAGCGTATACTTAACTTAAATGTGTCCATATGAACTTAGACTCAAATGAAAGCGAAAGGCGCACCCATGTCGGAAATTCTGGACGATATAGCGTATCTATCGCAAGAAATCGGCCCCCGACCAGCGGGAACCGAAGAAGAACAACAAGCAGCTCTCTATATAACCGAACAGCTGCAGAAAAGTGCCGGCTTCGCGGCTGCCATCGAAGATTTTTCTTGTGCTGCCCAAGTGGAGGCCGTGAAGGCGATTTGCTTCGGTCTTCCTCTCATCTTCAGCATAGGGGCTGTTTTCAAGAGCATCATGGTGATTCCTGCTTGCATTATTTCCCTTATATGCGCAGTCCTCTACATGCTCGAGGTATTGGATAAGCCGTTTCTCTCGCGTGCGTTCGAGCGCGGGGTAAGTCAGAACGTGGTGTCCAAGTATACGCCGGGCGGATCGGGCTCTACGCGCAGCCGCAAGGTCGTCTTGGTCACGCATTACGATAGCGGGAAAGTACAGACTGAGCTCAACGGCTCTTTGATGGGGATATACCCGATCCTGCAGAAGGCATGCATCGCCGCTCTGGTTGCCCTTCCCGTCCTTTGGTTCGTCCGCGCATTTCCTTTGGCAGATTCTGAGGGAACGATCCTCTTGGCTTTCAATGTGCTTGCGGTAATAGCTATGGTTTTAACCGCGCTGCCGGTTGTGATTTTCTTCGTCCATAAAGCCTCGGCTTATAACGAGGGAGCAAATAGCAATGCATCCGGTGTGGCCGTTCTCCTTGAAACAGCTCGGCGCATTGCAGCCGGTCGTATGAGCGAAGACGAGCTTGCTGCTCGCGATATGGTCGAAATTCATGGAGAAGACGCTGCTCGCGCAGCGGGTCTGATCCCCGAAGGCGCTGCGTTGGAATACGCGGTACCCAGCTCGACGGCGGTTCGTCCCGAAGACGCCGACCTGGAATCTGCCAAAGCTGCTGTTGCTGCTTTGACGGGCCAGCCGGTTCGTCAAAGTGCCGGCTCGCCTTCCGATATATCAGGGCATCTTGTTCAGGTGAAAGAACCGGCCCCGGGCGCTCCTTCCCCGGAATCTGCTGCTGCGCAACGTGCGGAGGCGATGGGCACGTTTTCGGGTGCGAATTTTCAGGTCGCTTCCGATGCCGCCGCTTCTGCTGCGACAGTCGATGATATTGCGCCGACAGGGATTGCGCCCGACACATCATCGCCCCTTGAAGCTGAATCGTCGGTACCCGATTGGTTCAAGGCAGGTCAGGAGAAAGCAAATAAACCTGCTTTCAAGCCAGCTAAGCCTGTACGTCGCTCTCGCTATGCGGATGCGCTTGATGCGGCTGTCTCGGCCAGCAACGCTCATTTCGAAGAAGCGAACCGCGCTGTCGATAAGGAAACCGAAGAGCGCCTTCAGCATATGAGGGATGGGATATTCGAGATCCAAGCTCCGAGCTTCGCGGCTACTCCATCGATGACACCGGATGCGAATACGTATTCCGCTCCTTTGGAAGAAGATTTCCTCCAGGCTCCTGCGATGCCGATTAGCCGCGAAGATCATACTCCGGCTTTTTCTCAAAGCGATGCATATCCCGAAGATCTTTCTACGGATCGTTCTGCCCAGCCTATGCAAGACGGATCTTTCTCGCAGCCTGAACCGAATCAACATGTTTCTGCCGAACCGTATGAAGCTGCATCACCAGAGCAGGCTGCTTCCTTCGACGAGGGGTCAACTACGGCTATGCCGCCGCTTGACGTTTCGGGGCTGCGCGCTGCTTCGGCTGCTTCGCGCATGGATGCAGCCCGGACCTTGCAGCGCAAGCCTTCTAGGCGTTTGGAGACGGCGGCGCGTAACGACATAGATCGGGTTGTATACGATGAATCCGAAGATGCATTTACTCCCGACTACGATTTTTCGCAGATACCTGCACCAATTCAAGCGCCCCGACCTGTCTCTTCCGAAGCGCCTTCGGTACGGCAGAAGACCCAGCGCGCCCATGCTGCGCGCCCGATCGCGCTGCCGGATGTGAAAGAGCCGAACCTTCCACCTGTCGCAGATATAGCAAAGCAGCGCGCGCCCTTGGCCGAGGCAGAGGAATCGGGCGGCAAGCAAGCGGCGCGGTCGCTCTTATCCTCGCGCATCCCGCGCATTAGCGTCGATGCATCGGGCCGACCCGAAGTGGCAGAGCAGGCTATAGACAACAAGCGTGCTGCTCTGCGTAGCACCCTGCCGTCTTTGAGCGGCACGATCCCGCCTATCTCATCTGCAGCTTCTTCGTCTGATGGTAATAGTGCCGTTAGTTTGACAGGGTCTTTTGCGCCGGCAAGCGCAACGGGAACTTTTGCGCCCGTAGGCGATGAACTGGTATCCGACGTCGCCCCCGACGACTTGTATATCGATGATGCCGATGATTCCTCTTACGATGCGAACGTTACTGAAACGGGCGCCTTTGCGGGGCCTGGTTATATGGATATGCCCGAATCCCGCGTGCAGCGCTTTTTCGGGCGCTTTCACAAGGGCAAGAAGAAGCCGGCTGCAGAGGAAAGCGCTTCTTCTTGGTTGCATGTCGACGAGGAATTCAACCCTACCGAAGTCGGTGCGCAACGTGGGGGATGGGAAAGCTTTAAAGAAGGAAGCGATTACGGGCAGCAGTCTTCAGTCGAGCCTCATGATGATTACTATGAACCAGAATTCGAAAACGACTATCAAGATGATTCCTATCCTGAAGCATACGACCCCGATGGGGATTTCCATGATGGACGCAAGTGGAATGGCGGCGCGTTCTCCAAGATGCGCTCGATGATTCCATCTGCAGATGCGGAGTCTGCAGCAGGGGAAGTTCCTGCTGATATAAATTCTGCGTCTGCCCAAGACTACGCTCCTGCCATTCCTGCTTCCGATCAGCGTCGTCGTGAGACGAAGATGGTCTATGGGTTCCGAAACCCGGATGTAAATGTTGAAGTATGGTTTGTGGCGCTCGGGTCGGAGCTGGCGGGCAATGGCGGTGCCAAGGCGTTTTTCCGAGAACACGCTCAGGAATTGCGCGGTGCCATTATCGTGAACATCGAATCCTTGGGCGCCGGCGACCTAAGCTATATCGAACGTGAAGGGTTCCTCCAGTCCAAGAGCCCGTCTTCGCGTATGAAGCGCTATATCAAGAAAGCTGCTTCGGCGAGCGGGGTTTCGGCGGCGACCGCACAGATTGGTTGGCGTGAAAGCATTGCTTCCATTGCAATGAAGCGCGGCTTCCAGGCTATGAGCATGGTGGGCATGGACGGCATCAAGCCAGCAATGCTGGCTCAAGGTGACGACGTTCTGGAAAATGTGGATGAAACTCTATTGGACGCAAACGCCGATTTTGTCATGGGGCTTATAAAGAACATCTGAATTATTGCCGTATGAACTTGTTTGTTCGACGTTTTCCCTTGTCGTCATGGAAGGTAGAGTATAATGACGTGCGTTGGAGAGCGCGATCTTCCGCGCTGAAGTCTACGGGTTTAAAGCCCCCTGCGAATGAGAGAATTGAGGTTACTCATGGCAATCGAAGCATATTGCGTGAAGTGCAAAGCAAAGAAGATCATGAAGGATCCGGTGGAAAGCACCACGAAGAACGGCAAGCCGATTACCAAGGGTAAGTGCCCTGACTGCGGCACGACGATCTGCCGCATCGGTGCTGCTAAATAAGCACTACCGTTCTTGATCTGCAGTATATGGAAGGCGGCCCTACGGGGTCGCCTTCCTGCTTTTGCAAATCATTTTCTCAAATGTGCGCTTCGCGATTGTTTTCTTCTTGCGAATGCGATTCTGCTATAATTACCGACGCTGCAGCGGTTGCTCCGTTTTTGCCTGCAGTACGATGAAATGCGGGTGTCGCCAAGTGGTAAGGCACAAGCTTCCCAAGCTTGTATTCGCGGGTTCGAGTCCCGTCACCCGCTCCAAATTTTCTTTTAAAAATCGATAGTCGCAGACAAGAAACATGTCTAGTCGATTACATATTATTTCTCTCAATATAAGAAAATATCATTGGGAATTTTCTCATTCTCTTATGCAGGTGTGAAGTGTGCGCTCAATGCCTCGAGCGGGGTGCGTCGCATCGGGCGGTATGAATAAGGAGTGCTTTCTTATTCCGAGTTCGAAACCAAGTGCGTCTTTCGTGAGATTCTCGTTCTGCAGTATTATTTAAACTGCTTCATAGGTAATGACCTTATGAGAGTGTTCCTACAATCGGCAGTCCGCGGAAGAGAAGGTGTTTCTTGCTATGAAACCGAACAGAAGGATGACGCAGGAAAAAGCCTACGAAATACTGAAAGAGGGAGAGTATGCCGTTCTTTCTTTAGCTGCAGAAGATGGAACGCCTTATGGGGTTCCGATTAACTACTTCTACGATCCTGACGAGAATGCCCTTTATTTTCATTGTTTTATCGAGGGTCGCAAAGTGGACTATCTGAAAAAGAACAACCAAGTATCTTTTGTCGTTATCGGTGACAAAAAGCTCGTTCCTGAAAGATTTGTGACTCACTATGAGAGCGTTATCGGCACCGGCTCGGCTCATTTCATTACCGACCGCGAAGAAAAAATAAAAAGGCTGATTCAACTCTGCCAGGCTCTTGCTCCCAATTCGGTAGAAAGAAGAGATGAAGTAATCAAGAAAGAGCTTTCAGCTGTGATGATTGTAAGAATCGATATACTCGAGATAACCGGGAAACGAAATCGGGATGAATAAGCAGGAGGCATATCAGCTGGCTCCGAGCGCGAGAGGGCCGTCCGTTCTTGCGCAGAGGGCCATCCTGTTCTTTTTGGCAGCGCCTATGCGCGCTGCGCTTGTTTTCTGCAATTTGCCTGCCGCTCATTTTGAAGCCGTATAGTTAATGGGCACAAGACGATACCAGGAGTGATTACGATGGCCTGTCCTTCTTTCCCATACGATGCACTTATTTTCGACCTTGACGGGACTTTGCTGAATACGCTGCCAGATTTGGTCGTACTTACCAATAGGGCGCTTGCCGAAACGGGATTTCCGCCGCGTACCCAAGACGAGATTCTCAGCTATGTGGGTAACGGCGCGCGTGCATTGATGAACCAGGCCGTTCCTCAGACAGCCGATTCTGCAACAGTCGAGATGGCGCTTGCCCGGTGGAAAGAGCTATATCCTGAATACGGCCATAAATACACCGCACCTTTCCCCGGCATCGTCGATGCCCTGCAGGTTTTGAACAGCCAAGGGTTCAAATTGGCTGTTCTTTCAAATAAATTCGATGCAGCAGCCTGTGAGGTTATCGATCGCTACCTTCCCGGTATATTCCAGGTAGTGCATGGAGAATCCGAAGACATACCGAGGAAGCCCGATCCGAGAGGCCTGTTGCGTACGATACGGGAATTGGATACGGTTCCTGCTCGCAGTGTCTACGTGGGGGATGCTCCGGGAGATATGCTGGTTGCGCGTACGGCTGGAACATTTGCCTTGGGTGTCGACTGGGGGTATCGGAGCGTCGAAGATTTGGAAAAAGCCGGAGCGGATGCCGTCATCACCGACCCTGCTCAGGTGCTCGATGTTCTTCGGACTGGTGTCGTAGCGTGATTTTGGGAGCCGCAGTATCGCTTCCAGCATCTTTTCTTTCTACTTTTCTCTAGGTATGAACTAAGAAAATTATGGAGCGTCCTTCGAATAATTGTGTACGCCCCGGCATGTATTCTTCTCTGCGAAGGCTCGTAAGATGCCGCGATGTTACAATATCCCGGTCGAACTCGAGGAGAGCTGCATGACATCACGAAACAGCCGGCATGTTCCGAAGGCGGGGCATTCATCTCAATCCATCAACCCGCAGGCATCCGTGCCTTCTGGGTCATTTCGTCCTGCGTACGCTCCTTCTTCCAGTAATCGCACTGGCGGGCGCCACGGCAAGAACCAAGGGATGATGAATCCGGCTCTGTCCGAGCACTCGCGTTCAAATGCAAAATACTCATCGAAGGCACGGAAAAAGGGGCGTGGTCCGAAGATCGCCCTTATAACATGCCTCGCCATCGTCGTCGTACTTGCCGGAGCAGCTTCCGCTATGGCGTTGTATGTGAATTCTCTCAACCAGGAAATCGGTATCGACGATCCGGAAGAGGCGGCAGCTGTCGAACAGGCATTGACGCCGACTGTTTCGAACCAGCCCTTCTATGTGATGGTAATCGGGTCCGATACGCGTAACGACGGGGAGGGTCAGCGCTCGGATACCAACATCGTGGCACGCGTCGACCCGTCTACCGGTACGGTGTCCATCATCTCTATTCCGCGCGATACGGCAATTACCTTAGATGGATACGGCACCCAGAAATTCAATGCCGCCTATAACTACGGCGGCGCGGCGGGGGCTATCAAGGCTGCCGAGCAGTTGCTTGGCGTCAAGATATCCCATTATGTAGAAGTTGATTTTGACGGTATGATCGACTTGGTCGATGCCATGGGCGGCGTGACGGTGGATGTGCCGATGCCCATCAACGATGCGAATGCCGGCGATGTAACGGTTGATGCCGGTGCGCAGACGCTCGACGGCACCCATGCTCTGGTATTTGCGCGCTCACGTTCTTATACGACTGGTGATTTCCAGCGTACGACCAATCAGCGTATGCTCGTCGAAGCCATGGTGAAGAAGATGATGTCGCTGCCGGCTACCGACCTGCCCAATGTGATATCGAAGGCTGCTAAATGCGTGACGACCGATATGAATATCACTGACATATTGGGCTACGCGCAGACGTTCCAGAAAGTCGGGACTGTGACTATGTATTCTGCTATGTTGCCTTCTTCTACGGCAGATATGAACGGTG
>Ga0209464_10000109_pt1 | contig 28979 bp, 24 predicted proteins | sample DOMMetBare1Fresh_2_FD_187473 | JGI IMG/M metagenome (GOLD analysis project Ga0209464, IMG submission 187473) | Wetland sediment microbial communities from St. Louis River estuary, USA, under dissolved organic matter induced mercury methylation -... | ecosystem: Environmental > Aquatic >...
GCCATAACATACTTAGAATAACCATAAATACCAAACTCCTTTATTGATGATACATTCCCAACTTCAACTATTTCTGAGTTAATCGTCTTAAAATAAATTTCAGAGGGATTATCTTTCCAATCGGAATTTTTAATTAAGCATTCTATTCTTTTATTGTCATTGTTTATAACATAACCCTTTTCGAAACGAATTTGTCCATAAGAGTAAATAGTTAATAAAACCAAAATAAAAGTTAACAATTTAGTTTTCATACAGTTGTTGTTTGTTATATATATAAACTTAGCTACTTGTTTTAAAAATTGAGTATCTCCTCGATGATTAGTTGTAATCATGAGCCTGCCGATTTAAAACTATTCTTTAACAAATGTATAAATTTATTGCAGGTATTGGTGCGAAGGAAAAAAATTAGTGACGTGATGACAGGTGACGAAAACAGGATGGGGCGATGTAAGGGCAACCCTTGTGGTTGCCCTGATAATGGTGGTCACCCCTACGGTTGGTTGGGACGTTGTAGGGGCGTATTGCAGCCCTATATGGGCGAACACGGTTTGTTGCATATGTTTGGGTTGGTTGGGGCATTATTGGGAGAACGCGAACCGTTATAATTTGGTAAATGCGATTCGTTGCAGATGGGCGAATGCCATTCGCCCTTATGGTTGTTTACGATGTATTCCGATATTTTTATAAACGATTTTTCATTGCAGATAATGTGTTCACCGTATGAGCAACCACAAGGGATTGCCCATACAATTTCCAGATCATTTTGCCTTTCACAATTTCACCAAACAAATTGCGGTCTGAAAACCGCTATTGATTGTCACTACGTTACTCTTTTTTGTTGTTCGCTTTCTTTTATTGTTTTCTCTAATCGCGATTGTCGGGTTTTCTCTTGCACAGCACTCATTATCCAACGCATTACAGCTTTTCTATACGATGGTGCCTGTTTCATAAAAAAGTCCCATGCATTTTTGTTCTCTTTAAACTGTATCTCTAAGCTTGAATCCAGAGATGCTGTATCTTTTTCGTAAGAATAAATTTCGGATTTACTTTCTCTTCTTAAACTAAATACTTTTAATCCAGCAGGTTTCATAAGCCCTGCTTTTGTTAGGTCTTCAATCTTTTTGATATTAATTGCACTCCAGCTACTGGTATCCCTCCGTGGTGTAAAACGAATGCAATAGCTCTCCGCGTCAATAGATTTTCTGATACCATCTATCCAACCAAAACAAAGTGCTTGATCAACCGATTGAGACCAGCTCATTGAAGGTTTTCCACTATCCACCTTATAGAACCCAACAATTAGCTCTGTTTTCGTTTCATGGTGGATTTCCAGCCATTCTCTAAATTCGTCTTGCGTTTTAAAAAAAGTTGCAGATACTTTAGTTGGTCGATTTTTTTTGCTTTCTGATGTATTCTTATTCATTGGAGGACGCTATTTATTACCTATGAACAAGTTAATATGTCGATCTTTGTTAGCTTCAAGTATAAAAATACTTATACTTTAAACAAATATACATATTCATTGAGCATGTTGTAGCCTCGAAGGGTTAAAAGTGAAAGGGAATCCCAGATAGGAAGAGTTCGCCGCGTTCTGATTGTAAATTCGCTTTAACTACCCAGCAGCTTTATACCGCAATTAGATAGGCTATCCACAGTAGAGTAAAGACTGACCTTAAGTTGTACGGAACTACAACCGCAACGAAGCTCGGCGCTACCAAATTCCTCCAAGTTTTAGATTAGAATCTGATACTTCCCGATTCTATGTCGAATACTACCATAAAAAAGCCCTCACAATCCATACAAACCACCTCGCCTTTCTTCCAGCCCATTGTCTTTGCCAAAGTAGGGCTTATCAGTACAGCTCCAAGAAATGCCTTGCCGTTCTCTCGATAGCCTAAGTACTGCCGCTTGTAGTCTTTGTAATCAGCATACTTCTGGTTAAAGGCCTTTTCGAAGAGGTCCACCTCCTTTGAGGCAACTTTTATCCTATCGTTGTTAACGGCTAAAAAATTCATTGATCGTTTCTTCCAATCAAGTATAACCCCATCAACTCCATTGGCAGAGTAATGCTTCACCTTTGCTAAAGATGGTATTGTAAACAGAAGGAATTAAGCTTATTTAGGAGATTTGACTGGAAATATTGATCATAACCAAAACCTACACTTTATGATTTCTAGTTAAGTACTCCTTGATTTTACAAGCATAATCCAATCTTTTACGAGCTACGTTAACCTCATAGAACCTATCAAGCCCCTCAGCAGAGATTAAAAAGTTCTTCCATCTGTAAAAATCCCAATCGTTACTCTCGTCAAAACGCTTATCCGCAGCAATATCGATCATTACACCAGCAATACAAATCCTTCCAAAATATCGCACTACCCAAGTTCCGCCATTATCAACAAATGGCTCTATGATAAAGGGTAGAAAAACCTCCCGTGCTTTTTCAAAATCATCAACACTTACAACTATATCTATATCATGAGGAACGATATCAATGCCACGAATTACTGCTGTCATGCTACCAATTAAACACCATCTTATTCCATTATTTTGTGCCAACCTACAAAACTCTTCAAGAGCTGCTTCCCAGCAAAAAGCGGAACGTAAAAACATATCAGGCGCGAACCTTGCGAAGTTATCGGCTATAATTGTTTTATCCCTAATGAAAGAAGGGTAAGCTTTAGTAAACACATCACCATTCCTCTGGAAAAAAGCCTTTTCAATCTCATCCCAGCAATACTCTGGCGAGTTTTCAACATAAAAAGTAAACTGCTCACCATCATCTTTACAATAACATTTCATACTCAAACCTCCGATTCAAATAAAAACACACGTACTACATTGTATTTAAACACATTAAACAACAAATATAAACATCAAATATCAAACAATAAAAAATACGCATTATAAATAAACGATCATCCAAACGAGAAAAGTGGTTTACTCGTTCGCGCCGGAGCCCCACACCCCTGCTCTGCTGCTGGCTCCGAAACTCTTTGCGTCTTGGATTTTTGCAGACGCTCCCTCTTGTAAACAAAATTCAGATGGTCTGATTTGGATTCACCACAGTGCTTACGCAGGTAGGTTTATGCTTTCATAGATGTATTGTACCGTTGATTAGTGCGTAGATCCTTTGCTGTTTTTTGTTGTGATATTTTCTGTTTGAAGCTTTGATTTACAATGTATATGGAAGACAATTAACGAAACATAAGAATATTCTGCCTTGTACGCAGTCTGTTTTTAAATATTATCTGAAATAAAACTAGCTAAAACTGCAATATATACACTCATTGATGGGCATTATATTTACTCATTCTTTCTTTTATTATTTCCATAATCTCCATTATATCTGCATCCAACCATGTAGATGTAATGCTAACTGGAGTCTTATGTGATGCACTATTCAATTTCAACATAAACCTATTAAATATTTTTGCTTCCGTTAATACTTTCGTTGTATCTTTAACGAAGATTAATAGATACATAGGCCATTTAAACTGATTATGTAATTTTATTGATTTAATTTCAACCCATTCAATAAGCGGACCTCGATTAGGACCAATATTAATCATAATTCCATTAGCATTGATTATCAGTCCATAATTATTAGAAAGTAGCCTTCTAATCCCTGATATAATTGACAATCCCCCAAAAATCATAAAAAGAAAAATTCCAGCTAGTAAAAATGCTTTATCAAAGCCTGCTGGAATTTTTAAAATATTTATCAAAGCCACCACTGCAAAAGAGAATAGTCCAATTGCAATAAAAGTCATCATACAAGATTTAATCTTACTAATTCCAATTACAACTTCATCTTTATCTTTATCAACACTCATAAACTTAACAGTCAAATTCCTACTTTTAATCTCCGTTTCTATGTTACAAATCCCGTTTGCCATTACTAGCCGAAATTTGGCTACGCCAAGTTCCAGATATCCTTGAGGAAAGAGGCCTTAGGTTCGATCGAATTATAAATTCCTCTAAGAAATGCCTTGCTTTTATAACGAGTAGCCTTTTACCATTCATAAGATAAAGCATTTAGTAAAGAATGAGTATTGCAATATAAGCTTATTTAGGAGATCAACAGTAATAAAAAATCCCAAGCACAAATCACCGCCATGATACATTGTACTTGGGATTAAGCATTTCTATCTAGCAACAGCTACTTACCAACAGAAATCGACGAACCAGTAGCAAGCTTGGCGCTAGCTAAGGCTATTGAGCCTGTAGAAGTATTGATATCAAGCTTTGCCCAACCTAGCTTATAAGCATCGCCAACCTTTAGCTTAAACCCAATATAGTAGCTACCTGAAATAGCAGCAGAAGGAGTCCATTGCTTAGGCCACTTGTTATTAACCGTTTGAATATCAACCGCAGTATAAGGATTGGTTGTCCACTGTAAAGGAAGAGCAGGATCAGCACTTATTGTCTCGTTAAATTCTAGGAAGAAGAGCTTTTCGTTTGATTTCATAAGCAGCAAGTTTTGACCAAGAGGCTTAAGAGCCCCCCTCGCGCCATCACCAGATACACCCAAGCCATCCCAAGTATAGTAGCTATACGTTACGCTAAAGTCGGCAACACCATCAGTATTAACATCAAAGAAAGTCTCCACAGGAAGCTGAGGAGGATTGACACTTAGTCCAGAATCTGGAGAATCAGAATCGTTGCAGCTAGACAAGCTAAGAGCCACCGCAAAACATAGAAACGTTAGTCTTTTCATATAGTAGTAATATTGGTTGCATAAAGGATTATACACCTAGGTAAAAGCTGAACAAACACATATTAGCTCAAATCCTTTAAAAAAGTTAATCAAAATATATGCCACTTTACAAATAATTGTTTAAAAGGTAATACCATATTTACGCATTTAACACTAATTAAGCATACCTTTACGCTCTTACTGATTTCTAACAAATTTATAATTATGAAACAAAAAACTATTTTGGTTCATGCGCTAGCATTTGCCATAATTGCTAGCTTTAGTACTGGATGCAGCAAAGAGAGCATTGTACAACAAGCATCAGCGAGCAACTCATCAACAACAGGGTCGCTACTAAAAGCAACCACAACGCTAACCGAGAATTTCGAAACAGGGAGTAAAGCCTCCTACGCATCAGCAAACGTATCGCTATCGACAGGTAGCTGGACATTAAACGATGCTCTAATTGGAAACACCACCTCGGATAGGAAAAACGGAAGCCAATCGGTTAGAATGCGAAATTCGGGCAAGCTTACCATGCTTTTTGACAAAGCAGACGGAGCAAGCACCATTACAGTAGCGCATGCCAAGTATGGCACCGATGCCTCAACAACTTGGGAACTATGGATATCGAGCAATGCAGGTAGCAGCTGGAGCAAAGTGGGTAGCGCTGTAACTACAAGCTCTACAACGCTAGCAACAGCTACATTTACAGCCAATGTAGCAGGAAGCATACGTATAGAGCTCCGAAAAACAGACGGCACAACCAATAGGCTAAGCATTGATGACATTACAATTAGCAGCAACTCGGATGGAGGCACGACTCCACCACCAACAGGATTTGTGGAGAACGATAACATGGCTTTCGGAAATCCAAGTGGTGCCGTTACCAATATTGTAAGCGCTAACAACTACCTTATGGTTAAGCCTCAGTATGCACTTGGCTACAGCAATGCAAAGCTTACTCCTATTTGGACAAGTTGGCATCTGCAATCGTCGGATATTGGCTCGGCAGCGCGTCAGGATGATTTTAGAGCAGATACCACTCTCCCATCCGGATGGTATCAGGTTGGATCTACAGAGTATTCGGGTTCGGGATTTGACAGAGGACATATGTGCCCCTCGGCAGATAGAACATCGACAGTTGCCAACAATTCGGCTACTTTTTTAATGACCAATATGATTCCACAAGCTCCAAAAAACAACCAAATAACTTGGGCAAACCTAGAAAACTACTGCAGAACATTGGTTAACGCTGGCAATGAGCTGTATATAATTAGCGGCCCCTACGGACAAGGAGGAGCAGGATCTAATGGAGCTAAAACAACCGTAGGAAACGGGGTTGTTGTTCCGAGCAAAACGTGGAAAATAATACTGGTTTTACCAGCTGGGAGCAACGATTTAGGTAGAGTAACAACATCAACAAGAGTTATTGCCGTTGTAATGCCAAACGATCAGACTTGCAGCAACAACCCATGGGGAAGCTACAGAGTAAGCGTTGACTCTATTGAGACACTTACAGGATTCGATTTCTTTAAGGCAATTCCGGCTGCGGTGCAAGACGCACTTGAGGCGGCAGTAGATACAGGTGCTACCAGCTAAGGTGTGGGCACACTATAAAGGCAAGGCTGTCTAAAAAGTAAATGCTACAAACACTACGTTTTACGTAAATATACAACGTAGTATGCATTACCCCTTTTTAGGCAGCCTAATATATTTATACCAAGTAAAAAATTACGTTTTAACATATTTTTTAGCATTCGTTTAAGTACAACTAGCTTAGCTTGTCATCTATCGCATACAAACAGCCAATAACGAACTAAAATGACCAGAAAGCTAATTATAGGATTACTAACCATGCTCTTTAGCTCTAGCCTAAGCGCACAGGAGATTGGAAGCCATCCACAAGGAATTAAATGGAGGAGAATAGAGACTGACACGCTGAGCCTAATCTTTCCCAAAGGGATGGAGAGGCAAGCGAACAAGGTGGCAAACCTTGTACACCAACAGGCAAAACTTCATAGCAAAAATATTGGAGGACGAGTACCTAAGCTTAGGTTGATTTTCCAGAATGAGACTGTTGAACCAAACGGTTTTGTAACTCTAATGCCATTCCGATCGGAGTTTTACACCACACCACCACAAGACCTACAGCTCTTAGGATCGACCGATTGGCTAACTACCCTAAGCATACACGAGTACAGGCATGCACTACAGCTCTACAATCAACGTAGGGGTATTGTAAAATTGGGCTACATACTCAATGGCAATGTAGGCTGGATGGGATGGTCGGGCCTAATCTTTCCGAGCTGGTACTACGAAGGCGATGCTGTATATGCGGAAACTCAGCTTAGCAGAGCAGGACGAGGAAGAATGCCATCATTCTACGAACCACTTTGGTCGATGGCCGAAAATGGAGAAAAGTATTCGTATAAAAAGCTACGAAATGGATCGTACAAAGACAATCTTCCCAACCACTATACATACGGATACCTGCTATGCTCCTACATTAACAACAAGTTTAGCGAAAGCACTCTAAGCGAAGTAAACACCAGCGCCGCTAGACTAAAAGGTTTTTTCTACCCCTACTCTAAAGCCCTGATTGCAAAAACAGGATTTACACCAACAACACTTTACAGCGCAGCCTACGACAGCCTAGCTAAAGAATGGAAAACACGAAGCAGAGAACAGCAGCTTGCTGAAGGATTGAAGGTTACAACCAACAAAGACAAAACCTACAAAAGCTACGAATACCCAACTCTAAATAGCGATTCGACTCTTATTGCAGTTGTAAAACGACTAGACGAGCTGGATGCTGTTTACCAGTATAACCTAACCAGTGGAAAAGAAGAAAAGCTATTTACAATTGGAAATACCTATTCGACCAAAATACATACGGCAGCAGGATTGATTGTTTGGAATGAAGTTCAGCAGGATGCCAGATGGCAGAATAGAAGCAGATCGTTTATTAAAACATACGACCAACAAACCAAAAAGGTAAAGAGCATAAAAAAAGCCGACAACCTCTTCTCACCGAGCCTATCGGCAGATGGCAAAAGAATAGCCGCTGTTGTAGTAGGTAAAAACCAAGACTACCAAATACTTATACTGTCGGCATCGAGCGGTGAGATCCTAAACAGGCTCCCAAACTTCGAAAACATTGGTCTATTTACACCAACGTGGAGCTTAGATAGCAAAAAGATAGCATTTGTAGGAAAAAGGGATAATGAGCTTGCTCTTTTTGAACAAAGCGTAGAAGATGGATCAATAGAACGACTTACCAGCTATACCCACAACGTAATTGCAAATCCGACCTACATGGCCGATGGAACAATACTGTTTGAAGCAACTTTTAACGGCAAAAACAACATCTACCAGCTAGCAAAAGATAGCAGTAAAATACAACAGCTAACCCAAGCACGCATTGGAGGTGTACAACCAAGCAGCTTGGGGAGCAAGATAGCCTATTCGAGCTACTCTATTGATGGGAATTCGCTTTTTGTGATAAGCAAGAACGATGCCGCCAACATTGCTACAACCATAGAAGAGCCTTTGAAGGTAGGGCTACATGCCACCAGCATTGCAGCTACAATGCCAATATCCGACAGCAGCTACACCCGAACCTTTACAAGCAGCAGCTATAGACCTTGGGCACATTTAGTAAACATACATAGCTGGTCGCTCGAAGCTCGAAACAGCTACTTTGGAGGTAGAGTAGTATCGCAAGATTACCTTTCGAAGCTAAACGTAAATGCACTTTGGATGTACAGCGGGAAAGAGCATAGCCACCTATTTGAAGTAAATGCGCTTTGGGGTGGTTGGTATCCTTACATAGGAGTTACCCTTAGCAAGGCCATAGATCGACAACCTTTTGAAAATATACTTTCGCTAAAGTACGATGAACAGATAGCAGGAGGTCAGGTAATAGTTCCGATAAATATCAGCAGAGGATACTACAATAGAAGCATTCAGGCAAAAGCATCGTATAGTTACCATAAAATAACATGGGAAAAGCCTGTACAAACTTCAACCCATATCAACACCTACACACTTGGGCTTAGCATATCTAACCTAAGAGCAACAGCACTGCAAAACATCAACCCCAAATTTGGACAAAGCTTAAAGGCTGAATACACCAACAGCTTTGAGAACTCGATGAAAAAGGAAGCATTTAGGGGACAGGCGCACCTGTTTTTTCCAGGCATTGCAACCAACCACAGCATCGAAATTGGCGGTGGAGCGGGTTGGGAGACCAACACTAATAGCTACCGTTTTTACGACACAACGGTTGTAGCCAGAGGATACGAGCTTACACCTATTAAGCGCTATAGTAAGGTTTCGGCCGACTACAGCTTTCCGATTTGCTACCCAGACTGGGGTATAAACGGCTTCTTTTTTCTAAAGAGGATAAGAGTTACCGCCTTTGGCGACTATGCAAGAGCAAAGCTCGACTACTGGGACAACAGTAGCAGAAACCTTGCATCGACTGGTATTGAAGTAATTTTTGATATGAAGGTATTCAACCTACTAGATATGCCCTACGGATTTAGGCACGCATTCTTGCTAAACAAGGATCCGCTAAATCCTAACCGAAAAAACTACTCGGAGGTCTTTATAAAGCTAGGAACATTCTAGATTTAAATATATATACTTTAATTAAAGCACAGCCATCAGTGAGGTTGTCTAAAAAGTAGTACAACACACGTAGGACGTAGCACGAAAATGCCACAACCCCATACTCTAATGAGGTTTAGCTTATCGAAATACGCTCATCGTGATGCATGTTACTCCTTTTTTGGACAGCCTCATTACTGTTTTAGGAAACCCACTTATATTGCTATCTTTGCAGCATGAAGAGCATTGTTAAGCATACGCTAGTAGTACTTTTACTTCTTGCCTCCATTCTAGGAGCAAGCAGCTATGGGTATGGACAGTGCTCGAAACAACCTATTCCCCCAAAGGACGAGCTCACTTTTTCGGAAAATATCGCAAAGGTACTGAGCAACGCTCGCCATTCAGAAGTTGCCTCACAGGTTGTAGGCTCTTCGCTAAGCGAACGATGCGGATCGAGCAACGAAGAGACGATTTGGGGCTACCCTCCAACCGTAGAAAAAAAGGCAGCAAGCAGCAGCACCCTGTACGTCAACCAATCGCGCACAATAGATATAAGTCTTGATGTGCGAGATATCATCTATCCGTTCTGCTATTTTTGGTGAATAATCTGTAGTACAAACATTTAATCGTTACCACAGCCTCCATTTTTATGGAAGCTGCTTACTAATTGTATTAACCCAAAAATAAAAACATGAACAACGCTACCACAATAATAGGCGTAGTACTAGTTGTACTATTCGTACTCCCCGTATTTATTATCCAGCTATCAGCAAGGAAACGACGCAAAAAATTTGAAAATGATTTTAAGCAGCATGGCATTGCCAACGGAATTACAGTTGTAGCACCCGATTTTTGGAATAGCAGCTATGCCATTGCCATGGATAGCAACAGCAAAAACCTTATTTATGCCGTTAAAGAAGAAGGAACAACATACTACAAAATAGTAAAGCTAAACAGCAATACAAGCTGTAGAGTTGCAAGCAGCACACGAAAAGAGGGTAGCATTGCTACAACAGATAGCATAAAGCTTATACTTGAATCGAAAAGCGCAAAAGAAGATGTAGTAGAGCTAGAATTTTTCTCGACCAACAAAAACGCCTATCCAACAAATGAGCTAAAGCTCGCAGAGAAATGGGCCGAACAAATAAAAAAGGTGGTTGCATAGCAAATTGCAACACTAAAGTTCGGCAGATAGCAGCTATGCCATTGCCGAACGCATAAGAAAAAGAAGCGTGGTGCAAATGCAATCACGCTTCTTTTTTATACCAGCAAGCGAAAATCAACAAACACTTAAACCAATAAAACATGAAAAGAATAACGCTAAACAGCTTGGACGTATCGAGGATACAAAGCTGCATTGCAGATGCAAGAATTGCACAAACAGCAAGTATTAAAGAGCTATCAGCACTTATAAACGAGCTAAAAACCGCAGAAGTTTTAGATCCAGAGAAAATACCAGCAGACGTAGTTACAATGAATAGCATTGTAACAATACGAATAGACAAAATGCAGAAAGAGCAACAAATACAGCTAGTTTATCCCAAAGATGCCAACCTAAGCGAAGGAAAGATATCCATCTTTTCGCCCATTGCTACTGCTCTTATAGGCTACAGAGCTGGCGATGAAATAGACTGGCAAATACCAAGCGGAATCACCAAGATTAAAATTATGAGCATAGCCTATCAGCCAGAAGCTGCTGGACATTACAACATATAAGCAAAAGGGGGATTGAGCTCCTGCCCAATCCCCCTAAAATCCCAAGGTATCCCTTACAACAGTCCAGCAATTTCGTATCCACGTTTTTTAAGCTCCTTCACCAGCTCATCGAGTCGCAGGTAAAGCTTATCAACCCTATCAGGGTGCGTACCAGGATGTACAAGCAGAATAGCCCCATTGAGCCCGTTGGAATTGGACTTTTCGGCAGTCCACAGAGCATCAAGTATTTGTTGCGACGAACGATAGTTTTTCATGGAAGGAATTGTATAGTCGGCATTCGTATAAGTTTTTGGAGTAAAGCTAATAACGTCCAAACCAGCCGCTTTAGACCTAGCTACAACATCCTTGTTGTAGTACTCGTAAGGCGGAATAAACCACCTAACCTTGCCCAAATCTACCCCTACCTTTTTAAGTTCCTTTAGGTTGTTAGCTATATCTGTATCAAGACTATCTGGAGCAACTAGCGTTTGAGACCTACGATCCCAGCTACAGTAGAGCAAATGCCTATCGGAATGTGGGCCAACATAGTAGCCATCCTTAACAAGAAGACGAACCTCCCTCTCGTGCAGCCTCACACAGCTACCTGTAACAAAAAAGCTAGCCTTGACCCTATTATCCTTCAAAACCTTGCGAATATGACCGATACCCTCAAAAAGTGAATCGGCCGTAAAAACGAGGTAAACCTTACGAACCGAAGTATCGCGCCTTACCACAGCACCAAAGCCATCCTTAACATCGCTACCAGCAGACAGCGAAGCCCTTCCAAGAGCCTCGAGAGCAGACAAGTAAAACGTAGTAGAGGCAGTACCATCCATTGTTGGTTCATTTGATGAGTAATCGCCTATGTCATCGTGATACACAGCTCTACCACCCTGAAAAGAAGCGTAAGGATCGGACTTATAGAGCGTTAATCCCCTTAAGTTTTTGAAGATGTTCTGATAAACAGGACCATCAACCAATCCACCCCAAGTAGGGTCGCCCATATCCTTAGTATAGGCAGAATGAGGAAATAAAGGAGTATCAGCACCAAAAGGAAAACCAACAATCATTGAAGTCCCCCAAGGATTACAACCAAAAATCCAGTCACGCAAGGCAGCCTCCATCTCATCAAACTGATTATCACCAGACACCTCATTATACAAACGAGCCTGAGTAAGAGCCCCAAAAACAAAATTGTTAGAACACCACAAAAAAGGAACGCCGTTCATAAAAGGATCATCAGCCGCACGAGAACGAATATCTTCAAGCCCCTTGCGCATATATTCTTTATAAGTAGATCTAACGCCCCTATCAGCCGAATTCGCCAAATGGTAGTGCCCAAGATTTACAAAAGGATACCACTCGTAGTGACGAGCCTTGCCAGTCTCCATCCAAGGAGTAACAGGCTCCTGAACACCAAAGCTAGCAGCCTTACCTAAGTAGCTGCTATCCTTTTTAAGCAGGTACAACGAAGCAGCAGCAAGCTCCATATCATCCACATAGTTACCCTCCTCGTAAAAGTATGGAGATACCGTACACGCAGTTTGACATACACCAGGGAATGCCTCCCCAAAGGAGAATGCATCAACCGATTTAGTAGACAGAAGGTTGGCAAAATCATCATCAATACCCTTAAAGATTTTAGCCCCGAGCGCAAACGCAGAAGCAAATTTACCAGCAGTAGATGCAACCCCTGTTGACCTATTCTTATTAGCACGCAACCCCTGAGGCTTCCCAGTAACAAAATATACAGGCCTACCCGTCCCAGGCCCCCAACCATAATCTACCTTATCCCTACTCGGAGAGCGAAAGTTGGCATGATCCCTATCATCTGCAATTTGGTTAAACATAACGTTTGGCTCAGGATTCATACGAACCAGCCACTCTAGTCCCCATTTTGCCTCATCAAGTATATCAGGGATACCATTCCCTCCCCTTTTCCCCATGCTATTAAACTCATCCTTAAAAACCGAAGGGTTCTTAGAATAGGCAAAAAGCATCTGATAAATAGCATTAGCCGAGGTTGTAACATACTGGAGGTAGTCGGCAGCGTCGTGCCATCCCCCCTTAGCATCAATAAACTCGCCTGTACGAGTAGGATGATCTACAATATAGCCATCATGCTGATGGCAAAGCGTATCCAGGTAAGGATTGTAACCGCAACGCTGTTGACGCATGTAGGTAAGCACATAATCGGCAGCCCCCTTGTACACATCATTAGCAATAGTGAAGCTAAGTGACCTTACCCCATTAGCCATAACATAGTATGAACCAACAGCATCAAACTGCGTAAAAGGTAAACGATAGGCAGATTTCATTCCCCAAATAGCTCCATTTTTAGCCGCCGGTTTACCACTAAAGACAACCTTTCCAGTACGAGCATCGTTAACAGTAAACGACGAAAAAATAACCGAATCGGTAGAGATAAAGACGGCAACTTTAGGAGTTTTAGGTAGATATCCAGCCTGATTTATACGAATCCAAGAACTCTGAGCAAAAGTGCTTCCACTAGCGATAAAAAGAAGAGCTAGAAGTAAGTAGCGCATGTGATTAGGTGTTATAGGTTTGATAGCAGTAAAAATATACCCTAACAGCCTAAAAAAGATAAAAAAAGAGGGAAAAGTTACCCTTTCTTCTAAGCAAATGGACGATTTTTGAAAGCTATTGCACAGAAAAGTACCAAGTAGGACGAGTCACGTATCACGACACACGTAGCAAGTAGCACGAAAAATCTGGCATAAGCTAGTCTGAACTTAATCTAGAACCTATTCTCGCCTTGTCTTGATACGTGATACTTGATACGTGATACTTGATACGTGATACTTGATACGTGATACGCAAACTAGTATATTTTAGCAAGAAGATCGGGATAATCTCTATCAACTCTAAGCATAAGCTCACCGAATAGCGTATTAGCCCAAGCAAACCAAGCTCGAGTAAACTTGTTGGGATTATCCTTATGGAACGATTCGTGCATAAAGCCAGTACCTGCATGCGTCCTTTTAAGCATTACTAAGCAATGCTCAACCTCGCTCTTGCTGTTTGATGTAAGGGCTCGCATAATAATAGACATGGGCCAAATCATATCGGCACCAACATGAGGACCACCAATACCCTCGGCAAACTTGCCCCTATAGAAGTATGGATTATCATCGCTCCAAACAAACTTTCGGGTATTTTGGTAAACCTTATCGCTAGTCGAAACATAGCCGAGATAGGGAAGCGCAAGTAATGATGGAACATTTGCATCATCCATCATTAGGTAGTTACCATAGCCATCTACCTCGAAAGCATAAATCTTTCCATACTTAGGATGGTTAACAATACCATATTGTTTAATAGCACCATCAACAACGTTGGCTAAAGCAACGCATTCATTGGCAAATGCCACATTTTTTAACACCAAACGCTGAATCTCTGCAAGCTGCTTTAGTGCAACAACAGCAAAACAGTTAGAAGGAATTAAGTAAGGGTATATCGTAGCATCATCCGAAGGACGAAACATCGAACATATTAACCCAGTAGTCCTTACAGGATTCCCATATCCATTACCAAACTGAGTATCTGTAGGATTCGTAGTTTTACGCAAAAATCGATACGGGCCAGGACCAGATAGGCGTTGTTGCTCCTTAAACGTCTTAACTACAAGACTCATAGCCTCCTGCCACCTCGCATCAAACAACGAAGCATCGCCAGTAACCTTCCAGTATTCATGGCTCAACCTAATAACATAGCAAAGGCCATCGAGCTCCCACTTACGCTCATGAAGTTCGGGCTTCATTTCAGTAACATCGCTCTCCCAATAGCTCCCCTCCCTATCCTTATTAAACGCATTAGCATAAGGATCGATAAGAATAGACCTTACCTGCCTATTAATAACGCCAGCAATAAGCTCCTTTAGCCTAACATCCTTAGAAACAAACGGAAGGTAAGGCCATACCTGAGCTGTACAATCACGAAGCCACATGGCGTGAATATCACCAGTAATAACAAAGGTATCAGGCCTACCGTCTGCTACCGAAAAAGAGACGGTGCGATCGAGCGTATTAGGAAAACAGCTATAGAAGAGCCAAGCCAGCTCCTTATCTGCAATACGCCCCTGAACAGCATGAATAGTAGAATCGATTGCAATGCTTTGAAAATTTCTTTCGGAAGGAGCAACACGAACTGCAGGAAATGCTTGAGAGAAAGCAGCACCAGCAACAAACGTAAAAGTAGCTATACAAATGCACCTAGCATAAACGTATTGACGGAAAAGCATAAGCTGGTAGATTAGAGTTTACCAAATATAGCTTTATGCCCCGTAAAACAAAAGAGCAGCTTACAGCTCGTTGTACGACTTCCGAATTGCAAGCGCAACAGCCTTGGCTAACAAAGGGGGAACAGCATTACCAATTTGAACAAGCTGCTTATTCTTTGGCCCCTCAAAAATAAAATCGTCGGGAAACGACTGCAGGCGCGCCATTTCGCGAGCAGTAAGAACCCTCGGAAGCTTGGGATGAACGTTAACCCCTCCATGATTTTCCTTAATAGTACTGGAAGGTTCGCTCCAGCAGCATCTTTTCCACGAATCGGCATAACCCTTGTACAAACTTTTACCCTCTTCAAGAGCCTCAAGTCGAGCAACCATTTCGGGGTGATGCTTTGTAGGAACATGGTTAAAAGCTGGATTACGAGCCACATTCATCAAATCGCCAATAGCCTCGCCAGTTGTAACATACCTATGCTCAGGAATAAATGGCTGTGGATGAAAATTTTTGCAACCAATACGATTACCTATAAAAATAACCCTATCACGTTTTTGCGGGACCCCATAATCAGCGGCCCTTAAAACGGTTACATTCATCTTATAACCAGCTTTTCTAAAATCACGCAAAATTTTCTCCTCCACCTTGCCGTTAAGCATGGAGCGCAACCCCACCACATTTTCACAAACTACAAATTCCGGTTTCAAGAAGCTAACAATTTCAAGCAGCTCCTTATACAACGAATTACGCGGATCGTCAACAATACGATTACCAGAAAGGCTGAACCCCTGACACGGAAACCCACCTGCAACAATGTTCAAGGCACGCCCGTTAAGCTGCTTGGCAACAGTATCGTAGAAAAGCGATTTGGTATCCTCATTACGAATATCACCCTCAACAAAAGAGTGGTTAAAGTTGCGCCTAAAAGTGTTACCTGCCTCATGAAACCAATCGATCCCACAAATAGGTTGTAAGCCAGCCATCTCGAAGCCTTTAGTAAGGCCTCCAGCACCCGAAAAAACATCTACAAAAGTAAGGTTCGAAGCAATAGGAGCCTCCCAATGCTTCTCAATGCCTACCCAGCTAATCTTTTCTTTGCCTACATGCTTAAAGTTGATAAGAACCTTCGACGACCGAACAGAAACGTCCTCGTCTTTACCCCTTATCTCACTCACAAGATCGACAAGCGAAGCTACAGGAATCTTGTAAATACCTTCGATTCTAACCGATTTTAACTTGTTGCTCGCAATATGCTTTCTAACTAGCTTCTGAGAAATCCCCATCCTTTCAGACACTTCGGGGATACTTAAATAGTCCTCCTCAATAACATCCATCCTAAACACCGAATTATACCATAAACAAATGTAAAATAATTATTGAAGTAGTGAAATATGCTTCACACACACCTCTAGAGCCGATAAAAAGCCAATGTTAAGATATCGTTAAGTAGCATTAACATTGACTTGACCTTGTAGTAACATATTTAATAATTTATTAAAGTAGCATTAAGCCAGCAGTAATGATGCCGCTGTTTCTTTGCTATCAAGTAGGCAAGATAGGCACAAGCGTAACAAACCAACGCTTAGCTTAAAGCTAGCTTAAGACAAATAGGAGTTGCTTAAAAAGAACCATCGCGGCAAAACAGCTGTTAGTACAAAAGCAAAACCATTAACAAAAACAGAGCTATGAAAGCAGTAAACATACGACTACTCTTAACCGCACTTCCGCTATTTGCAGCAGCTGCTGCTTTAGGTAACACCATTAAGGTAAAAGGTAGCGACACAACGCTTCCGCTAACTCAAATGGTTGCCGAAGCCTTCAACAAGCAAAAGGGAGTTACTCCGGTTGCTGTAACAGGAGGCGGTAGCGGAGTTGGAATATCAGCCTTAGTTGAAGGAACTACAGACATTGCAATGTCATCGCGCCCACTTAAGTTTCACGAAAAGGTGAAATTCCAAGCCAACAAGCTGGTAGTAAAAGAAGTTGTAATTGCAAAAGATGCGCTTTCTGTGATAGTGCACCCATCGAATAAGGTAGGAAAGCTAACCCGCCAACAGCTCGAAGATATTTTTACTGGTAAAATTACCAATTGGAAGGAAGTTGGAGGCGCAGATGCTAGAATTATTGTTTACACAAGAGAAACCAGCTCAGGAACCTACGAGTTCTTTAAAGAGCATGTGATGAATAAGAAAAACTTTGCAAGAACTGCGCTAAGCATGTCGGCAACAGGTTCTATTATACAATCGATAAGCCAAACAAAAGGTGCTATAGGCTACGTGGGACTAGCCTATGTAAACAAGCATGTAAAGCCTCTTGCTGTTTCGTACGACTCGAAGAATTACGTAGAGCCAACGCTGAGCAACGCACAAAGCGGAAAATACCCTATTACCCGCCCTCTATTCTACTTCTTTGACACCAAAAATGAGGCTAAGCTTAAACCTTTTATAAGCTACATACTATCGGCTAAAGGGCAAGCAATTGTAAAAAAGGATGGCTACATACCCGTTAAATAGCAACGACTTAAGAGATTAATTGTAAATAAAAAGCTGTGAAAAACACCTTTAAACGATTCATTGAACGATTTGTGGAAGGAATACTTTTTCTGAGCGGAACCATTACCACCATTACCGTTCTGCTGATTGTAGTATTTCTTTTTCGCGAAGGTTCGGGGCTATTCAACAATAGCACCATGGAAAAAGGGTTTGTACTTGCTATTAACAAGAGCAACCCAGTATCAAAGCTCAGCTCATACGAGATTAAGGAGATCTTTGATGGTAAAATTACAAGCTGGAAGCAAGTTGGAGGAAAGGATCAACCAATACAGCTCTTTCATGTAGAAGATATTACCAACTACTACACCGAAGAGCAGATTGGGGCAAACTTCGAAAACCTACCTAAGCTGCTTAGCAATGTTGTTGACAGCATTCCCAACATCGTAGCCTTTGTCCCCGAAATGTACGTTGACAAGAGCTTTAAGGGTAGAGTACTTCCTGAGAAGAAGCTAACGCTTAAAGAGTTTTTCTTTGGCAGGGAGTGGTTTCCAACATCACAGCCAGCCGCACAATTCGGTGCTTTTTCGCTAATTACAGGTACACTTTGGGTTAGCTTGTGGGCAATACTAATTTCTCTACCACTCGGTTTATCCGTAGCTATTTACATGGCAGAGATCGCCAATCCTAAGGTTCGTAACTTCCTTAAACCAGTTATAGAGCTACTTGCCGGAATCCCGTCGGTTGTTTACGGCTTCTTTGGTCTTATTGTTATTGTACCAACCATACAAAGGCTGTTCGATTTACCAGTTGGAGAGACAGCCCTAGCAGGAAGTTTGATACTAGCAATAATGGCACTACCAACTATCATTACAATATCGGAAGATGCCATTAGAACAACGCCCAGAGCAATGAAAGAGGCTAGCCTAGCACTAGGAGCAACGCATTGGCAAACCATTTATAAGGTGGTGCTACCCTACTCAAGTTCAGGAATTGCGGCTGCTGCCATCTTAGGAATAGGTAGAGCAATTGGCGAAACAATGGCAGTGCTAATGGTAACAGGTAATGCTGCTATTATCCCATCGTCGTTATTAGAGCCAGTACGAACCATCCCAGCCACAATTGCAGCAGAAATGGGTGAAGCACCGCAAGGTGGTGTACACTTCGAAGCCCTATTTGCACTTGGTGCGATTCTATTTATTATGACTTTGATTATAAACATCGTTGTAGATTTTATCTCCAACAAAAAGAAAATATCTAAACGATAGCTTGCCATGAAGGATAAAAACACAACCTATAACTCGAAACGAACAAGCCAAAGCGTTGCGTTCTGGATTTTCCGATTCTTTAGCATGCTGGTTGTTGCCATACTTTTTCTCATCCTATCGTTTATCATCTACAAAGGCATTGGGGTTATTAACTGGGATTTTATAACCAAGATGCCTGAAAATGGGATGACCGAGGGTGGAATTCTTCCTGCTATTATTGGTACGCTATGCCTCGTTGGTGGAAGCATTCTTTTTGCCTTCCCAATTGGTGTACTATCGGGAATCTACGTAAACGAGTATGCCAAGAATGGTTGGTTTATAAGATTTGTAAGGATGATGACCAACAACCTTGCGGGTATTCCATCTATTGTTTTTGGGAGGTTTGGTATGGCATTGTTTGTTAACTACTTTAAGTTTGGAACATCCATAATTGCAGGTTCGCTAACACTTGGACTAATGGTGCTTCCGATAGTTATACGCACAACCGAAGAGGCTCTTAAATCTATCGACGATTCGTTTCGTCACGGAAGCTACGCTCTTGGAGCTTCAAAGCTCGAAACAATAAGACGTGTAACGCTGCCGATGGCATTCCCAAACATTGTAACCGGACTTGTACTTTCGATCGGTAGGGTATCGGGCGAAACTGCACCAATTCTATTTACAGCAGCAGCCTACTTCCTACCAAAGCTGCCATCAAGCATAACCGATCCGGTGATGGCGCTGCCATACCACCTTTACGTTCTATCGACAAGTGGAACAGATCTGGAAGCATCAAGAAGTATGGCTTATGGAACAGCTTTAGTATTGGTAGTAATGGTTCTATTTGTGAACCTACTAGCCAACGCGCTTCGCAAATTTTTTAGTAAAAAAGTAAAAATGAACTAGCATGTATAAGATAGAGGCTAAAGACGTTAACCTTTACTATGGCGATTTTCATGCTCTAAAGGGAATATCCATGAGCATGAAGCCCAACACCGTAACCGCCCTTATCGGTCCATCGGGATGCGGTAAATCAACCTTCCTTAGAACGCTAAACAGGATGAACGACCTTATCGAATCTGTTAAGATTACAGGTCTTGTTACTGTTGATGGAGAGGATATTTACCGCAAGAACATTAACATAGATGAGCTTAGAAAGCACGTAGGAATGGTGTTCCAAAAACCCAACCCTTTCCCTAAGTCGATATTCGAGAATGTAGCCTACGGATTACGTGTTAACGGCGAAAACAACCGAAGCTTTATCGAGGACAAAGTAAAGGAATCGCTTGTACAAGCGGCACTATGGGAGGAAGTGAAGGATAAGCTAAAAAAATCGGCATTCGAGCTATCGGGAGGACAGCAGCAAAGGCTATGTATCGCCAGAGCTCTTGCCATTTCGCCATCGGTACTACTGATGGACGAACCAGCTTCGGCACTAGACCCTATCTCTACAGCCAAAATTGAAGAGCTTATTTACGAGCTTAAAACCAACTACACCATTGTTATTGTAACCCACAACATGCAGCAAGCAGGCCGTGTGAGCGATCATACAGCATTCTTCTACATGGGCGATTTGATCGAGTACGGCGAAACCAAGAAGGTGTTTACTAATCCCGACCATACCCAAACCCAAAACTACATTACTGGAAGGTTTGGTTAGTGGCTTTGCAAGTCTAAGCAAACTATCAAATTCTTCACTATTTTAGCAAAAAAGAAAAGCCATGACGCACTTAGATAACGAGCTACACATGCTCAAAACCGAAATGGGCAATATGCTTCATACGGTTCTTTTTCAGCTCGACAAGGCAAAAGAGGCCTGCATAAACGGTAATAACGATTTAGCTCGTGAGGTGGTAGCCCGCGAGAAACGTGTTAATGCATACGAACTTAAGATTGATAGAGACTGCGAAAACATTATTGCGCTATTCAACCCTGTTGCAATAGACCTTCGCCTGGTACTATCAACGCTGAAGATCAACACGAACCTCGAACGTATTGGCGATTTTGCAGAAGGACTTGCCAAAATTTCGCTAGTTCAGTCGAACGGGTTTGACAAAGAGCTGGCCGAGCTGGTTAGCTTAACCGAAATTTTTGACGATGCAATTGAGATGCTATCAGATGCAAAGGTTGCCTTTGAAAAAGAGAACTCGCAGCTTGCAGCATCCATCCTATCTAAGGACGATTTGCTTGATAATGTTAACCGCAAGGCAAACTCTTTAATAGAAGAGTATATCAAAAAGAATCCTGACAAAATTGCACAAGCACTTGATATGATTTCAATTGTACGTAAAATCGAACGAATTGGTGATCACTGTAGCAACATTGCAGAAGAAATCATATTTTACATAGAGGCAAAAGTACTTAAACATCAGGATAAGAAGTAGTATCACCATTGGCGTAGCACGTAGCACGATTGGCATATCATGACAACGATAAAAGGAGCAGCCAGATTAAGTCTAGACTAGCTTATGCCATATTTTTCGTGCTACTTGATACGTGTGTCGTGATACTTAAATCCCGCTTATCCTGCTAATCCTGCCATTCATATAGCAAAACCTACCATTTATTGTAAAGCCTTCAAATTTGCCTGCATAGTGCTATATTTGAGCAAACGCTCAAACATCATACTATGAAACAACTACTTAGTGCGCTAGCATTTCTAGCAGTAACGCTAACAGCCACAGCACAGCTACCTAAACCATGCGAAGGGAGCATTGTACGTATCGAAAAGTTTAAATCGGATAATGTTGATGCTCGTAAAATTGACATTTGGCTACCCGAAGGGTACAGCACCAGTAAGAAGTATGCCGTACTTTACATGCATGACGGAGAAATGCTGTACGATTCTACCGTTACATGGAATAAGCAGGAGTGGATGGCCGATGAGGTTGCTGCTAAGCTGGTGAAACAAGGAAAGATTAAGGATATTATAATTGTAGGCATTTGGAATAATGGGAATCTGCGAATGCAGGAATATTTTCCTCAAAAATCCATTAACTATTTATCTGATTCGATTAAGCAAAGCATAACTCGTGATACTACCCATAAATTATTAGCTGACAATTATCTTAAATTTATAGTAAATGAGCTAAAGCCCTACATCGACAGCAGCTACTCTACGCTAAAAGACCAAAGTAACACCTTTATTGCAGGTTCGAGCATGGGTGGATTAATTTCAATGTATGCCATTTGCGAATATCCAAACGTTTTTGGAGGAGCAGCATGCCTATCTACTCACTGGATTATAATGAATAGCAATAACAACCCCTTTCCTCCTGCCATAATAAAGTATATGGAGGAGCATTTACCATCACCACTAAACCATAAAATTTACTTCGATCATGGCGATAAAACGCTCGACCAGTACTACAAGCCCTGGCAGCAAAAGGTAGATCAAGTAATGAAGGCAAAGGGGTACACATCAAAATCGTGGATTACCCTCGAGTTTAAAGGAGAAGATCACTCGGAGAGAGCCTGGCAACGAAGGCTACATATCCCGTTTGAATTTATTATGGCAAAGTAGTAGTAGAAATGTATAAGGAATAAAAGCAGGGATATCTAAAAAGAATCACTACACACGTATCAAGTAGCACGATGAAGCTCCTTGAAAAGGCCAACCTATTCTAGCTATGATACGCAAATTATGCTAGGCGTAGCTCTTTTTAGACATCCCTGCTTCCCTATAGTAAAGCTTACCCTACCCCATTAGCAGCTTTACCAACTTTAGCTTCCAATCTGTATAGCTAGGGTAACGAATCGGAAAATCTAGCCACGTAGAGGTAGAAAGAATGCTTTTAGCATGAGACATCACCTCAAAGCTCCGCTTTCCATGGTAGCTCCCCATACCGCTATTCCCTACTCCACCAAAAGGTAGTTCGGGGTTGGCAAGATGAAGTAAAGCATTGTTTACCGCACCACCACCAAACTCTATACTACCAACTAGGTAATATTGAAAAGCACTATCGTTGCTAAAAATATAGCAAGCAAGAGGGTACCTATTTCGACGAACAAGCTGAACGACCTCCTCCTTCGAGCTGAAGGTAAGGACAGGCAGGATAGGACCAAATATCTCCTCCTGCATAATGCTATCATTAAAAGAAACATTATCAATAATAGTAGGCTCTATAAAGCATAGCTCCCTATTTGCCCTACCTCCGTAAACAATACGCCCTTGAGCAAGATATCCAACCAACGTGTCAAATCTTCGTTGGTTAACAATATGAGTTAAGCTTTCGTTACCATTATCGCAGCTGCCGTAAAACTCAGCAATACACCTCTTCAGCTCATCAACAAACAAATCCTTCACCTGCTCATGAACTAGAAGATAGTCGGGAGCAACACAGGTTTGACCAGCGTTAAAGAACTTACCAGCAACCAATCGCTTTGCAGCAACCTTTATATTGACATGCTTATCTACAATAGCAGGACTTTTCCCTCCGAGCTCGAGCGTTACGGGAGTAAGATGCTTAGCAGCCATAGCCATAATTTGCTTGCCCACATTAGGACTACCCGTAAAGAAGATATGATCGAATCGATACCGTTCAATTAACATAGGACCAACCATTGCACCAGGACCAACAACTACGCTCACATAGTTCGGGTCGAAGGTTTCGCTAACCAGCTTTTCTACAAGCCTTGCAGTATGTTTGGTGTTATCGCTAGGCTTAAGGATTGCACAATTTCCTGCGGCTATAGCTCCAATTAAAGGTGCAAAAAGCAGCTGAAAAGGATAGTTCCAAGGTCCGACAATGAGCACAACCCCCAATGGCTCGAATACCACACGCGACGAAGATGGATGCAGCACCAGTGGTGTTGAAACTCGCCTACTTCGCATCCATCGCTTAAGATGCTTTATGGTATAGCTTATCTCCTCATAAAGAATAGCAATTTCACTTGTATACGACTCAAATTCAGGTTTATGCATATCCTTACGAAGAGCATCCACTATTTGCGACTCGGCCCCCTTAATTGCATCCCTAAGCTTCATAAGCTGCTCTACTCTAAAGCGATACGACCTCGTATTACCTTTGTCAAAAAAGCGTCGCTTTTGCTCGAAAGCAACATCAACATCCTGCTGTACATCTACCATAGTGCTACTCCCCCCTTTTTAAACCTTTTTCGACCACCGAACGAACTATTGCCCTAAAAGCAGAAAGAGGAAGAACCAGCTTGGTTGCAATTAATGCAGCAGCCTGTATTCCAGCAGGATATCTCAACCTAAAGCTTCTTGCATTTGCGGCTTTCCAAATTGCTCTAGCCACAATATCAGGACCTGGAGCATTTGCTCCTGCTGCTTGAGTATTGGCAAATGCCACCTTTTGATAGCTATCGTAAGCATTTAGACCATCCTTTTTAAAGAGATCTTGCGAACGATCGTAGAAATCGGTTTTAATGGCACCAGGTTCGATATTTTTAACCTTGATATTGAACGGCTTAAGTTCGTATTGTAACGACTCGGCAAACCCTTCTACAGCCCACTTAGTGGCATGGTAAACGCTATAAATTGGGAAGGTGATGATTCCTCCAACTGAGGTTACGTTGATAATCGTACCACCTTTACGTTCCCTAAAATGGGGCAGAATTTCGCGAATAACATTCATCACCCCAAAAACATTTGTACCAAATTGACGCTCTATTTGCTCTTGCGATGCCGCCTCAAAGATACCAACACCACCATAGCCAGCATTATTTACAACAACATCAATACCCCCAAAGTCCGATATAGCTGCAGCAACAGCCTCTTTTATGGTTTCTGGCTTGGTAACATCCAGCGGGTAAACCTTTACATTAGGTAGCTTGGCCAATTCAAACTCGCGTTGAGGGCTTCTCATTGTAGCAGCAACATTCCATCCTTTAGCTGCAAAATACAGAGCGGTTGCTCTTCCAATACCCGATGAAGAGCCTGTAATTAAGATTGTTTTCATGTGCTTGTTTTTAATATCGTTTACAGCACCAACATCTTTAAATTCAATACATTAAATCTAAAAACAAGTGCATTTTACTCAAACTATGTACTAGCCTTTAGTATCAGACGCAATGCCACGCCATGAAAACTCGGCTACTTGATCAACCAAATCGCTGGTCATTTCCAACCCCGAAAAATGAACATGAAGAGCACCAACCACAGTAGAGTATAGCAGCTCAGCAACAATGCTCGGATCCATTAAACGAAGGTGTCCCTGCTGCATCCCTAGCTCAATAAAATCAACCACCCCCTGATAGTGCTTCTTGCCTTCCTCCTTGGCATTAGCACCAATAAGCGGCGAATGTGCCAGCTGCGAAGAGAAAACAAAGCTGAGCGGATTTGCTAAAAAGTAGTAGTATAGCGACTTCCATAATCCAACAAAACGCTCCTTGTAGCTACCAGCAAACGATTCTGCACGCAATGCCTCCCCCATACGTCGCTTCTGCTCTACATATAGCTCATTTAACAACGCCTCCTTGCTTTCGAAGTAGTGATATATGGTGCCAGCAGCAACATTGGCCTCCTTTGCCACCTGCGACATTGGAGTTGACTGCACACCCTGCTCAGAAATCAGTCGAAGTACCACATCGAAGATTACCTGTTTTTTATCCGTAGATTGAACGTTCATTCGGTTGTTTTTCTTGTTTAACGGACAAAAACGAAAAAGGTTCATCAACACGCCTAAAAAAATGCATTTTTATTTTTGGGGATGATTAAAGGGCTGTGCTGGAGAACCATTTTACCTATCTTTGCAAAAAAATAGGAAGATGAACATTTTTTACACTCCCGATATAGCCGGCAACGAGTACACGCTAAACGAAGAGGAATCGAAGCATTGCGTAAAGGTGCTTAGAATGCAGATTGGAGAATTGATTTGGCTTGTTGATGGCGTGGGAGGCTTATATACTGCAAAAATAGCTGACGCCAACCCTAAACGCTGTAAGGTAGAGGTGGTAGAAAAAAGGGAGAGCTACGGCAAACGTCCTTACAAGCTACATATTGCATTAGGACCAACCAAGCTTATTGATCGCTATGAATGGTTTTTAGAAAAAGCCACAGAAATTGGCGTGGATATACTTACTCCGCTTGAGTCGTTCCACTCAGAACGTCGAACGGTAAAGCAAGAACGCTCAGTTAAGGTGGTTACAGCTGCAGTTAAGCAATCGGTAAAAGCTTACCACCCCGTTGTTAACGATGTAACCCACTTTAAAGAGCTCGTAAAACAACCATTTGATGGGAAAAAGCTAATTGCACACTGCAATCCAGGTGCAAAGGTACTTGTTAAGGATGCCGTCAACCGAGGCGAAAATGTGCTTATCCTAGTTGGACCTGAGGGCGATTTTAGCTTAGAAGAGGTAGAAATGGCCAAGGAGCATGGGTTTATTGAAATTTCGTTGGGAGAAAGTAGGCTACGAACCGAAACGGCAGGTGTTGTAGCTTGTGCTGCAATTAGCTTTGTAAACCTTTAGCCCTTACCTTAAGCTACATATTACGTTTCCACGATTTTGCAAAAGCGGCCTCATTTCTACGTACCGACTTACGCAGCCTTTTTTCTGCATCGTAGAAGAAAACTAGCTTAAGCTGTTGATCGGCCGCTTTTAGCTCTTCGCCATACTGCTTGGCAATATCGTTAGGCGATAGAAATGGATCGCCATTAAGCGAACCAAAGGCAAACGTAATACCTGCCTTGTTAGGCGATGGTTTAAACGATAAGTAAACCAGCTCGCTACAAACCAGCTCGTTATCGTTGCTAAAATCGAAAAGGTAATCGTAAGGAGTATCGAGGTATTCAAAAGCCGTAAGAAGCGATTTAAATACATCTTCCCTTTTAAGGTTTGGTCGTAATGCTGCAAGGTAATCAACCTTGGCAATATGCTCTACAGGATTTATCACCACGCCCTTCCCAATGCCCTCAATAATAAGCGATTGCCGTCCATACATTTTTTCATATACCTCGTGATAGTTCTCCTTTAGATACTCGGAAGGTAGCATATCCCCCAAAAACGAAATGCCCTTAAAGCAGCTATCCAAATCGGATAATGATCCCACGTAAATACCAGAATGAGTCCAAAAACCAGGAATGCCAACATTTGAAAGCTGGTTATCATTCCGTTTTATAATAATATCGCCAGACTGAAGCGAATCCTTTATTTGCTTAAGATCATCATTGCTAATAAACTTATCAGCCCTAAAGCTGAAGTCGATATCGGCAGCAACAACGCAAATCCCTTTTTGAATACGCCATCGGAAGTTTTTCTTTAAAAACGACTTAACCTCTTCCAACGTAGTAACGGTATCCTTCATCTCCGAAAAACGGATATTCATTAGCTTGTTATGATGCTTCACCAGAAAACGGCGGTTGCTTGTTTTAACCATCAGCAGCTTAAACTTGTTGCTCCATTCGAAGCCAACTATAGAGCTATCTGCTAAACCATAAGAGCTGTCAATAAGAGTTGCTCGCTTACCATCAAAAAGGTAGGCAAAATGATGTCTTGTTCCAACAAGTACACGGTTGTTTCTGATGAAAAGAATATCGGTAAACTCTGCCTCCGATGGGATTTCACCAAAACTCTTGAGGTCAACCACCTCACCCTTAGACGATAGCTTATACAGCAGCTCGCTACGATCGCCCGCAATAATCCACTTGTAACCACCACGAGGTGCCGAAAAAACCTTGACAACGGGATGATTAATAATTTCAGCAATAGCAGTCGCATCATCCTCCTTCATATCCTGCGAGAATGAAAGCTTAGCTAAGAAGCTAAGCACCAAAAATAGAATAACCTTTACACGTACCACCCTTACCCCCTGTTTATTTGGTCAATTAAAATAGTAAAATAAACGATGCGATGCGACTTCTGCACAATATTATACCACCAACACGACATCCACCCTAGCTAAAACCCGCAGCTTACAAAGATATACCTATGCAACTATTGTAGTGCAATCTCCTGCAATACAATACATCAAGGCCTAATAATTTACTATACGATTTTCACAAAAAATGAAACATCGATAAAAAGTGGCAAACTGTCGATTGTTACAACCATTGTATCTAAACTACTTGTAGAGGCTCAACTTCAGAACTATGTTTGCTTAAAACCAACAAGTTAAGAGTATGACAAGGCCCCTTACATCAACCATCTACAGATTTTTTGCAGCTTTGCTGGTAATGCTTGTCTCACAATGTGTTTATTCGCAAAACAGCTGGAATCTTACCAAATGCATTGAGCATGCTCGTACCAACAACCTAAAGGTACAAGCGGCAGCCATCAGTACAGAAAAGGCTGCGGTAAGCCTAAATGAATCGAAGCTGAAGCTCCTGCCTTCGCTAGAGTATAGCGCGAGCCAGAATTTTATCAACAAGAAAGAGCCCAACCTTAGCGGAACCTATGAGGGCAAAACTAGCTACAGCGGCACCTATTCGCTAACAAGCTCGATGGTGCTTTTTAATGGAGGAAAGCTGAAGAACAACGTTCAGCAACAGCTAATTGCCAGCAAAAAGAGCGAAAGCGATTTGCACTCAATACAGAACGATATTGAAATTGCCGTAACACAGGGTTACCTACAACTTCTCTATGCCAACGAAACCTTAAAGGCCAATATCAAGAACAGAGAAACATCTCAAGCGAACCTATTGAGGGCAGCTGAGCTGCTAAGCGCAGGTTCGATATCGAAGGCCGACTATGCCCAGCTGGAAGCTCTGCTAAGCAACGATAGCTATCAGGTAACCATTGCAGAAAACGACCTTGCCAATAATGAATTTCTGAATATGATCTTGATCTTAATCTTAATCTGACTCATTTTAATGACAACAGTTCCTATGAGATGGCTTTACCGGCAGATAAGACAAAGTCGTCAACAAAGAATCTTTCAGGTGTAGTGAGCCTTGATTATAATCATATCAGAAACTCAGAGAAATATCAGGGCAATTTTTCTTCCCATCTCTTCTTCCAGCCATCACTTAATACATCCAGGCAACCGCTCTCTTTTAGCAGGGATAATAATTTCTTTGGTAATATT
>Ga0209464_10000112_pt1 | contig 28764 bp, 20 predicted proteins | sample DOMMetBare1Fresh_2_FD_187473 | JGI IMG/M metagenome (GOLD analysis project Ga0209464, IMG submission 187473) | Wetland sediment microbial communities from St. Louis River estuary, USA, under dissolved organic matter induced mercury methylation -... | ecosystem: Environmental > Aquatic >...
GACGTTCGTATCGGTGCCGATGCAATGGTCTGCATGTGCTCCGACGTAAGCTATACGCCCCTCTGAGATGGCGATATCGATTCCTTGTTGGAATTCTGCGGTGCAGACGTTCACCAATGTGGCATGTTGGATAACGGTATCGGCGCTGCGTTGCCCCTGGGCTACGGCAGCAAGGGTGCGCGTAACCTCCCAGAGTGGCTTCTTGCAGAATCTTTTGATCATAGTGGTCCTTTCGAGAGAGGTTGTTGTGCCGAGTCCTCAGGTCTACTGCGCAATTCTAACTCTTTTCTCCTTCATGCAAGCGATATTCGGCGGTATACTGGGCCGACAACAGAAGATGTTTGTTAAAAGCGTTGATGGGGAGAAAACGGGCCCATCCTCCTGATGAGAGCAAGCCGGCGGTTCTGCGAGCCGGTGGGGGACGTCCGTGAAACGCCTCGGAGCTGCGACGCCGAACGTTCGAACGGCCTGTGAATGATCTTCGCAGGATCGGCCGGGCAAGTATGCCGAACCGGTGACATCCGTTATCAGTCCAACCGGGACGTTTGTTGCATGTCCCGTGCGTCTGCAGCTATGCGTTTCTTCCTGTGCTTATGCAGTGTCGTAAGGATGCCTTCGGGCTTCTGCGGCAGGAAGGCGGAACGATGGATGATGATAGGCGCGCTGTGCATACCGGAAACGGAAAGGCGCAGGGGGCTGCTCAACCGAAAGCGGCAGCAGCTATCTCCCTGAAAACCCGAAGCGGCATCATGAACGGTGCGCAGGCGGTTGTAGCAAGTTTGGAAGCTGAAGGCGTCTCGCATGTGTTCGGTTATCCCGGCGGGCAAGTCGTAAGGATATTCGACGCCCTGTATGATTCTCCTATCAAGTTTATTCTCGCACGTCATGAACAGGGTGCTGTTCATGAGGCTGACGGATTCGCTCGTGCCACCGGCACCGTCGGTGTGGTTCTGGTTACCAGTGGCCCGGGGGCTACCAATACGGTAACGGGCATCGCCACGGCCTATATGGACAGTATTCCTCTTGTCGTTGTGACTGGTCAGGTCCCCCTGGGGGTCATCGGAACCGATTCGTTTCAGGAGTCGGATATATTCGGCATTACACTTCCGATTGTGAAGCATAGCTACCTGGTAAGGGATGTGCAGGATATTCCCCGTATCATGCGCGAGGCCTTTCATATTGCACAGACAGGCCGGCCCGGGCCCGTCCTTATCGATGTCCCCAGTGATATCGCAGCCGCTTCATTGGAATTCGCTTATCCGGAAACAGTGCAGATTCCATCGTACAAGCCGACAGTTAAGGGGAACCAGAAGCAGATTCGCAAGGCGGCTGGCTGCATAGCGCGGGCGCGGCGTCCTCTGATTATCGCAGGTGGCGGTATCGTGACATCCGGCGCGCAGGGCGAATTGCTGGAGCTTGCCGAATCGATGGGGATTCCCGTGGCAACCACGTTGATGGGCAAAGGCTGCATGCCGATCGGGCATCCCCTCGATTGGGGGCTGGTCGGTATGCATGGGGGTCATCGCGCAAACGAAGCCGTTGCCGAATGCGACCTGCTTATCGCCATAGGCACGCGGTTATGCGATCGGGTGACAGGACATCCCGATGCATTTGCCCCCTCTGCCGAACTGGTGCATATAGATATCGATCCTGCTGAAATCGGCAAGATAAAAACCGCTGATGTGCCGATTGTGGGAGATGCCCGCACGGTTTTGGCGGGCATCGTTGCCCATATCCGCCGACAAGGGGTCGAACACGGCATGCAGCCATGGTCTTTGGGTGATTCTGACAACGAGCCTTTTACTGAGGTAGCGCAGGACGCGCTTTCCCGAAAGGTTATGGAAGAGATCTCCGGCATGCTCGACCCGGATGCGAGTATCGTGACCACTGAAGTCGGACAGCATCAGATGTGGGCCGCCCAGAGCATCGCGCGCAGCAAACCCCGAACGTTCATTACAAGCGGCGGGTCGGGTACGATGGGATTCGGATTTCCTGCTGCAATCGGCGCAAAGATCGCCCATCCGGAATGCCAGGTCGTATGCATTGCTGGAGATGGGTCGTTCCAGATGAACCAGCAGGAGATGGCTACAGCGGTTTCTTGCGGTGCAGCTGTGAAAGTGATCATTATGGACAATGCCTGCCTTGGCATGGTGCATCAATGGCAATCGTTGTATTGCAATGGAAGGTATGCCGCGACCGAATTGACGTGCAATCCTGATTTCGTACAGCTCGCACATGCGTACGGATGGGATGCCGAACGTGTCGATTCTGCAGATCGGGTGCATGAGGCAGTCGCTCGCGCCCTTTCTTGCGAGGGTCCCTATGTGCTTGATATAGTCATCCCCCGCGAAGAAGAAGTGCTGCCTTCGACTTTGCCTGGAGGCATCGGGATGGATTCGATGGATTTCGTTTCATCTGCGTCTGCTGCGGTCGATACCCAACGCACGGGCGAGGCAGCTCGAGAAGAAGGGGAGTCGAAATGAGGCACGTTATGTCCATTCTGGTTCAGAACGAACCGGGGGTGCTCAGCCGGGTTACGGGGTTGATTTCGCGGCGCGGATTCAATATCGATTCCCTTTCGGTGGCGCCTACCGAAGATTCTTCTAAATCGCGTATCACGGCAGTCGTGCGGGCCGATGCCGTCGCATACGAGCAGATTACGAAGCAGCTGAACAAACTCGTTCCCGTCCATAAGATCAACGACTTGACTGATGCGGAGGCAATCGAGCGCGAGCTCGTGCTGTTCAAAGTCGGAGCCGATTCCGAAAAACGCGGAGAGATAATCGAAATCGCCAACGTGTTCAGGGCCAAGGTCGTCGATGTCGGGGGCCGCTCCATCACCATCGAGGCTACGGGCACAGCCAGCAAGCTTGTGGCTATGGAAGAGCTTTTGCGCGCCTATGGCATAAAGGAAATTACCCGTACCGGGGTGGCGGCTATGGGGCGCAGTTCGAAAGAGAGCTGATCCGGCCTGCTATTCGCATGCATTTTGCATTTGTCGGAGGGGTCGAAATCTGGGGATTCCGCACCGTTGGGCGCTGGCACCCTGCAGATGGGTGCCAGGAGCGATACGATGATATGCAACGAGTCTCTGCCGCCTCCGCATGGGAGGGGTCGGTGGGTGGCCAGCAGGAAAGAAAGGCAAGCAATGTCGAAGAAAGTTCTGATCAGCGAAAAACTGGCGGAAGCGGGCATCAACATGCTGCGCGACGCAGGCTACGAGGTGGATGTGAAACTGGGTATGAACCCGGAAGAGCTTACTGCCGCCATTCCCGCATACGATGCATTGATTGTTCGCAGTGCCACTAAGGTGACCGCTCAGGTCATCGAAGCTGGTAAGAACCTGAAAATCATCGGTCGTGCCGGGGTCGGTGTCGACAACGTCGATGTGGACGCAGCTACCGAGCGCGGTATCGTCGTCTGCAATGCTCCTACGTCCAATATCGTATCCGCTGCCGAGCAGACCATGGCTTTGATGCTGGCTGCGGCGCGCAATATCGCCGCTGCCGACCGATCTATGAAAGACCACGAATGGCGGCGCGGTGATTTCGTGGGAACCGAGCTCTACGAGAAGACCCTTGCCATCTTCGGGTTGGGCCGCATAGGGGGCCTTGTCGCCGAGCGCGCCCGGGCTTTCGGTATGAAATTGGTCGGGTACGATCCCTATTGCTCTCCCGAACGGGCCGAATCGCTTGGCGTTGCCCTGTACGACAAGGTGGAAGACATTCTTCCTCTGGCCGATTTCATTACGGTGCATCTTCCTAAAACCCCTGAAACCATCGGGATGTTCGGTCCCGACCGCTACGCGGCCATGAAAGACGGGGTTATCCTGGTCAACGCTGCACGTGGCGGCATCTACGATGTGAAGTCACTGGCCGATTTCATAGCAGCAGGAAAGATCGCAGCCTGCGGCATCGATGTGTGGGAAACGGAGCCTTGTACCGATAGCCCGCTGCATGAATTCTCGTGCGCTACGTTGACGCCGCACTTGGGGGCCTCTACGAAGGAAGCCCAGCTTCGTGCCGGTGTCCAGATCGCCGAGTATGTGGCGGCTGGCTTGGAGGGATCTATCGTTCCCACGGCAGTGAACATGGCACCGGTTCCGCCTGAAGTGCTCGACGCCATCGGTCCTTATGTGCCTGCCTGTCAGATCATGGGATCCATGCTCGCGCAATTACGCAGCGACATTCCCTCAAAGCTTACTATTACAGCGGCGGGCATCCTTGCCGGATGCGATCTTTCGATTCTGAAAGCCGGCGCCCTCGATGGCTTGATCGCCTACGGGTCGACTTCGAATGTGACCCCGGTCAATGCCGATGCGGTTGCACGCCGCCATGGCATCATGGTCGAAACCGCTTCTACTGCCGATGCGGGCGAATACGCTTCTACCGTAACGCTCATCGCCGACGATTCCCAGATTGCCTGCACGCTTATTTCTGCAGGTCAGGTTCCTCGCATCGTGGGTCTCTTGGGGTATAAAATCGACATCATGCCCCAAAAGCATTCCCTGGTATTCGAATACGTGGATGCTCCTGGTCGCATTGGCACCATCGGCACCATCTTGGGTCGAGCCGGTGTGAATATCACCACCATGCAGATCGGAACGAAACCCGAAGAGCAAAACGCCCTCGTATACATGAACGTTGAGCGCGAGGTTCCCGCCGAGGTGCTCGATGAACTCCATGAAGCACTCGAGCTGAAGAATCTCTGGTATATTCGTCTATAGGTTTGCGCGCACCCTCGCCGATTGATACGCGACCGGCCTTCCTGTATGGGAAGGCCGGCTTCATTTGAAGGAACGGTTTGCTATGACACGCAAGATTGCGATTCTCGATACGACGCTGCGCGACGGGGAACAATCGCCCGGTGCGTCTATGAACACTGAAGAAAAATTGGTTGTAACGCGCCAGCTGGTGCGCCTGGGCGTCGACGCTATAGAAGCCGGCTTTCCTGTTTCTTCACCCGGTGATTTCGAAAGCGTTCGTCGCATTGCCGAGACGGTAGGGGATCGGGCGGTTGTCTGCGCCTTGTCTCGGGCTGTCGACAAAGATATAGATGCAGCAGCTGCAGCACTTGCCGATGCCGCTCGTCCTCGCATACACACAGGCTTGGGGGTTTCGCCGAGCCACCTCCGCGACAAGCTGCATATGACCCCCGACGAATGCGTCGAACGGGCGGTTCATTGTGTGCGGTATGCGCGCAATCTTTGCGACGACGTCCAGTTCTATGCCGAAGATGCGGGGCGTAGCGATTACGCGTTTCTTGCACGTATATGCGAAGAGGTCATTCGCGCAGGGGCTACCGTTGTGAACATCCCCGATACGACGGGCTATTCCATGCCGGACGAGTTCGGCCAGCGCATCCGCTATCTTATAGAGCATGTCGACGGGTTTCGCGATGTTGCCTTATCGGTTCATTGCCATAACGACTTGGGTATGGCAACGGCACTGTCGCTTGCGGGCGTGGCTGCAGGTGCCACTCAGGTGGAATGCACGGTAAACGGGTTGGGCGAACGGGCTGGGAACACCGCCTTGGAAGAGATATCCATGGCGATCAAGATGCATGGAGACGAACTCGACGCCCATACCGATGTCGAGACGCATGAGCTCATTAGGGCTTCCCATCTGGTGTCATCTATAACGGGTATGCGCGTGCAGGCGAACAAATCCATTGTCGGAGCCAATGCCTTTGCCCATTCTTCGGGAATTCACCAAGACGGGGTGCTGAAGAATAGGAATACATACGAGATAATCGACCCTGCCGACGTAGGGGCGGGTGGCAGCCTCATCGTGCTTACTGCGCGCAGCGGACATGCGGCCCTGAAGCACCGCTTGGAAGAATTGGGATACGAATTCGACAGCCAGACCATGGATGCCGTATATCAGTCGTTCCTGAGCATCGCTGATCGTAAAAAGGAAGTATACGACGAAGATCTTGAGAGTTTGATCAACGAGCAGGGGCGTAATGCTACTGCTATCTATACTTTGGAGGCTCTTCAGATCAGCTGCGGATTTCCGTTGACGCCTACGGCTACGCTCACCTTGCGAGACGAGGAGGGAACCGTGACTACCGTTGCCGAATACGGCGAAGGGCCTATCGATGCTTCCTATAAGGCAATCGATAAGATAGTCGGCGTGAAGAACGATCTTTCCGAATTCGACATCCAGGCTGTGACGAGGGGCATGGATGCCTTGGGCGAAGTAACCGTACGCATCACCGACCCTGAAGGCCAGGTGTTCACGGGGCGTGGATCCGACCCCGATATCGTCGTGTCTTCAACCAAAGCCTACCTTAATGCGATTAATCGCCTGCTCATCGCACAGCGTACGCGAACTGGGACCTGCTAAGACCATACGCCCATAGACGCGAAAGTCGTGCGAGGGGGAACCGCCCGCACGAAGCTGGTTCGATATCTTACAATGCGCGATGAAGCTGCTGCTCGTCGATTTGGCTGCGCAGCGATGAATGGATGATGTTGCGAAACGGTCCCAGACCCTCGAGAATTCGTTCGATAGATTTATCAGAGCAACGTTTGATGTAATAGTTGACGACCGCATTCGTATAGAATTCGGCAAGGAATTTGATATTGCTCTTAGGCAGATAGCGGTTGTTCAGCATGAACACCACGTCGTCGTATAGTGCGGGAACGTACAGCTCGTACAGGTAGTTGCGCAGGCATCGGGGACTCGAATCGGTGAAGACCTTCATATAGTACAAACGCCGGTTTTCCAGGCATTCGGCGAAGGCATGGAAGAACGGCGAGTTGTTCAACGAGCAGAATCCGTCTTTGATCCGCACGTAATAGGGGAATGAAGCTAACGATTCGTCTTCTTCTTTGCGGTAAAGCAGTTCTTCGGGTTTCATTTGCCGATTGAGTATCTTTGCCAGATCGTAGCGAAATATCCAGTTGATAAGGTAATCCTTATCGCAAAAATGGTAATAGAAGGTCTTGCGGTTCTTTTCAGAAGCCGCAATGATGTCGGAAACCGATATCTTGTCGATCGGTTCCTTTTCCGCAAGGGTGATAAACGTTTCGGCTATAAGCAGTTTTGTATCAAGCGAACCCATATGCTACCTGATCAATCCCTTGGCTCGTCCCTCAAACCAAGCTTCTGGCTCCTTTATGCGCGGTTCATTATAGCCACAATAAACAAAAAAGAGAATATGTTGCAAAAACAAATTAGTATTCATCCCAAAGTCTGTAATGTTTTCCACAAATCTTTAAAATGAACCCACAGATAAAAAGAAATGGTTTTAGACGAAGACGAATATTCCCCATTGCCAAGTAGGGCGCGACAGCTAAAATTGATACAGTACTATACTTATTTTACATGACGTATCAGGGACGACGAAGGTTAGAACAATGGATTTCAGATTGACCGAAGAGCAGATAGAACTTGTCGCTGCTGCGCATAGGTTCGGCACAAGCGTATTCATGCGCCGCAACATGGGGCGTTGGCGCAAGACGAAAGGCCTTCCAGATGAAGTGGTCAAAGGGTTTGCCGATTTGTTCTTCTCCGACGATGCCTCCCTTGCTTCCCGGGGTAATGGCAACTATTCGCTACTCGACAAGGCCCTGATCGTCGAAGAGCTGTCTCGTTGCGCGGGGTGCAGCCTTCCTTTCCAGAACGATCTTTTCAATATGGAGATCATGGAAGAGTTTGCGGATGCCGAAAATTTCAAGACAACGATGGAAGAATACCGTCGGACCGGACGGCTCATGTTCGCATTGGCTGTGTCCGAGCCGGGTGCTGGGTCCGATTTGAAGAATTTGAAGACCTATACCAAGACAACCAATGGCAAAGTGCTTCTCAACGGCATGAAAACGTATGTAGATAACGGCGAATATGCACCGTATATCGTTGTGGCGGCTATCGACGAGGATTGCGAATCCGATGACCGTCATCCTTCTCTGGGTTTCTGGTTTCTGCCGCGTACGTTGAAGGGCATCAAGGCGGTGCCTATAAGCAAGGTGGGGCAGGAGATGCTGCCGTTTGCTTCTCTTTCCTTCAAAGACGTCGAACTCGATCAGGCATATCGTCTTCCGGGGGGAAGTTTCCCTCATCTGTACAAGATGCTCGAGTTCGGTCGTGTATTCATCTGCGCATCGTCGCTCGGCATGGCTCAGGCCGCCATGGATGATGCTGTGGCATATGCTGCTCAGCGCGATCAGTTCGGGCAGCGCATCTGCGAGTTCCAGCAAATACAGGAAATGCTTACCGACATGGAAGTGAGCCTGACCAATATGCGTTTGCTCCTATATCGGGCTGCTTGGGAAATCGATGTGAAAGGCGATGATCGCAGGCTTGCTGCTGCTTTGCTTAAGCGCTATGTTCCGAAAGCAGCGACAGACGTGGCGAGCAATGCCATTCAGATCATGGGCGGCAAGGGCTATACCGATGCCGAACGCGTCGGGCAGATATGGCAGGATTGCCGAGGCAACCAGATTGCCGAGGGTACCGATCAGATCATGTGCTATATAGCTGCACCTTTGATTATGAACAAATATGGTGCGTGAGTTTTAGCGAGTGGAAGGGGGTCTGCAGTGCAGGCCTCCTTTTTTTATACACAAAATTAGCGTTCTGTTGGGTAAATCGAGCTCACCATGGTCAATGTAATGAGTCTGACCATCCTAAAAGGGGTGTTCATGGTGATAATTGAGCGTGGAGAGTTTCAAATAGCCCGTAAGGGCACCGGGGCTGTTGCCGTTCCGGCAATGTGTGGGGCAACCGTCAATACTGGATGTAAGGAGGATAAATTGAGTGCTACTGCTGCTAAAGAGAAGATGAGTACGCGCCATCTGCTTGTCGTTCTCACGGGTATCATGATCACCTTCGGGTGCTCAGCCCTCTGTTTCTCGACGTATGGCTCGTTTATGAAAGACGTGGCCAATGCGCTCGCCGATGGCAATACCGCCCAGTTCGGTCTGTACATTACGGCAATGTACCTGACCATGACCATCATCTCGCCTTTTGCAGGCAAGCTGCTACAAAGTGTGGATGTTCGCATCCTTCTTTCCATTTCGGCTGCTTTGGTCGGCTGTGCTTTCTTGCTTATGAGCTTGTGGACCAACATCTACCTGTTCATGATATCCGGCGTCATGCTGGGTATCGGCGAGATCTTTATTCTCTGGCTCGCCATTCCGACGTTGATAAACAACTGGTTCAATGAGCGTGCTGGATTTTTCATCGGCATCTGCATGGCGTTTACCGGCATCGGTGGAGCTGTGTGGAACGGCGTATACACCTATCTGACCACGGGTCTGGGCATGCACTACAATACGGTGTATATGATTTGGGGCATCATTGCTCTGGTGACGTCCCTGCCGTTCACTCTGTTCTGCGTGCGTACGCGTCCTGCGGATTGCGGTTTGAAACCCTATGGCGTCGCGGCGGCAGCTGCGGCCAAACCGCGCGGTCTCGATGCCAAGAAGGCCATGAAGAGTCCTACCTTCTATGCCATCTGCATCTTTGCAGGTTTGATCAATGTTGCTATCTTGATCGCCGTGCAGTTCAAAACCTATGTTCTCTCACTTGATGGACAGGTCATCTACAACGTAGCCGTTGCCGGCGGCATCGTTTTGACGGTCAACATGGCGGCTCAGGCTGTTGCGAAGGTCCTTATCGGCACTGTTGCCGATAAATCTCCCCGGACTGCTTTGCTCTTTGCCTTCTGCTGCGGCATCATCGGCCTGCTTCTTTGCTGGTTCGGTTTCCAGACGGAATATGCTCTCTATGCTGGAGCTGCAATCTTCGGTGGCATGTACGCTACGGCTGTCGTTCTCGTGCCGATTGTCGTTCGCCATGTCTTCGGAACGCGTGAATACTCTGTCATCTATTCCCGAGTTTCGACGGTGTTCAACTTCATCAGCGCCTTCGCATCCTTGTTCTATCCTGCAATCTATCAGGGATTCGGATGGTCGGCCTGCTTCATGGTAGCGATTGCCATGCTTGTAATCGTTCTCATCCTCGGCCTGTACGCCCTGGGCAATGCCAAGAAGATTCAGGGGGAATGGACCGAATAGCTCTCCTTCGATCCCTTCGTCTCTGTGATGGGGGCGGAAACAGCTTGAAGCTGTTTCCGCCCCCATTCTTTTGTATATTGCCATCATAGGATTTTGAATGTGTATCCATGGGCAAGGTAGAGTGGAGTGCATAGGAGCTTATATCCAGTCGATCTTTCAAGCGAGAGAAACATATACGAAGTATTGTCCGTATGAACTTGAAGGTGTTTCGATACACTGGAAAAGAGGGAATAAGAGTACCCCTCAACTTGCAGGTAACGTATGTTGCTCAAGAGGAAAATGGAGGAATGAGATGAGTGTTTACCAAGAGGCTTATCATCTGCCGGAATTCGATTATGAATATGAGAAGCTGAAAATCGAAAAGCGCGGACCTGTGTTTGTGTGCAGCTTCGACGATGCTAGCAATCTGAATGCCATGTCGTACAAGCAGATGTCCGAATTCAACGACTTCCTGGTTAAAGTCCGCTTGGATAAAGATTGCCGTGTTATCGTTCTTACCGGTGAAGGCAAATCCTTCTGCGCTGGTTTCAACCTGAACGACCTTGCTCTCGATCCGCCTGAGGATATGGGCCGCATCCAGCGCGATTTCTATATCATGCAGCGTATGTGCTCCGATCAGATCGTCAATATGCGTCGTTGCGAGCAGCCTATCATCGGCGCTCTCAAGGGCTATGCTGTCGGCGGCGGCCTGTCCATCTCTTGCGCATGCGATATGCGTGTTCTGGGCGAGTCCTTCAAGATGAACGCCGGTTATCTGTCGATCGGCTATACCGGAACCGACATGGGCGGCGCTTTCTTCCTTCCGAAGATCGTCGGCTATGCCCGTGCCTGCGAAATCTTGATGAATCCCAATCGCTTCGACGCTCAGAAACTGCTCGACTGGGGCTTCGCCAACAAGGTTGTTGCTGACGACGATGTGCTTGAGGAAGCTGTCGCTTTCGCTCAGCAAATGTGCAATGCAACTGCTCCGTTTGGCCTGCGCCTGACCAAGGAATGCCTGCAGACGTCTCTTGACGGCACGAGCTTCGAGAACGTCATCAAGATGGAAAACCGCAACCAAGTGCTTGCCTCCAACACAAATGACGGCATCATGGGCACGCTGAAGATGAACCCTCACAACCGCGATGATGTGAAGGCAAATCCTGACAAATACGCGTTCCATAACATGTAAGTCGTCTTGCTTCTGCAAGATGTTTTCGAAAGCCCCGACCATGCAGGTCGGGGCTTTCTCCGTTCGAATGGAGGAATACAGCAATGGAAACCTATGATGCAATCGGACAACGTCGCAGCGTACGAAGATTTGACTCAGACAGAAAGGTTGACCCAAGCGTGCTCGAGCGTCTGCTCTCGGCTGCATGCTGGGCTCCTTCAGCTCAGAATCTGCAGCCGTGGTACTTTGTTGCTTTGACGGGTGATGAGGCTATAGCCCGATTCAGCCGCATTAACGAGCAATGCCTTGCCGACGTCCGAAAAGAACTTGAAGAACGCTTCATTGGAAACGACGAAGTTGTTTCGTCGACGATGTCGTTCATGAAGACCCTCGGCGGGGCTTCCGCTGTGGTTTTGGGGTTCTTGCAAAAACCCACCTATGGCGATGTGCAGCTGGATGCCCAGCTAAGCGTTGGGGCTGCGACGCAGAATCTGCTTTTGGCTGCGCAATCCGAAGGCTTAGGAGCGTGTTGGATAGGGGGTCCTCGTCGTGTTGCCGAAGCATTGGGTAAGGAATTCGCTGCAGGCAAGGGGGAGCTTACAACGGTTGTTGTGCTGGGGTATCCTTTAGGTGATGAGCCGGGAAAACCCATCCGTCGTAAAGATGGGCGCTGGGCAATCGTCTCGTAGTTTTACGTTCGACGGTTTTTGAATGCAAAAAGAAGAGGAGCCCGCGGACTCCTCTTCTTCGTTGGAGTAATCGTCTTGCGATTTACCAGGCGCAGGTTGCAGCTCCGCTTTCCTGTCGCTTGGATTTGAACACCACATCGGGAACTTCTTCCCCGTGATAGCACTTGATAGCGCCATTTTCTTCGAGACGTGCGATGTCTCCGTCGTCGAAGCCCAAGTTCTTCACGTATTCTGCCGTGTGATAGCCGATCGGCTTGCCCAGGACCATCGGGGGATCGCCGAAGCTTGCCAGACGGATTGGGGTCGTGGGGATTGCACGCTCGCCGAATGCATCGTATTCGATCTTGCGTAGGGCATCGTTGTCATATGCTTCGTCATCGGCGATGATGTCGGGGAACGTGAAGACTTTCTGAGCCGGAACCTGCCATTCCTTCATGATGGGCATCCATTCTTCGTAGCTCTTCTTCGCGAAGCCGTCAGTGAGGATCTGGATGAGTTCGGGCTGCAGGTGGTTGGCCTGGACGCTTTCAATGGTTGCATACCGGGGATCGTCGACCAAGTCGTCGCGACCGATAATTTTCATCATGTCATTGTAGTAGCGGTTATGCTGAGGCTGGCAGATATAGAGCCATTCGCCGTCTGCCGTCTTGTATGTGTTGTTGAACGGATTCGGCACATTGAGGCGTGATTTAGGATAGGGGGCTCCGAACTGCGAAGCGCAGATTCCGATGCTGCCGCCCCAGATAGCGCCATGGTACAGGTTGACGACGACTTTGTCGCCTTTGCCCGTGCGAGCCTTGTTCACCAATGCGCCCAGAACGCCGGTTGCCAGCATGATGGCGCAGTTGTAATCGCCAAAAGCTTGAGGCGGGATGGCGGGGGAGGTGTTGGCTTCGGGGAACGTACCTGCTACGCCGCCGCGTGCAGCCCAGCACACTGCGTCGTATCCAGGGCTGTGCGCTTCGGCGCCAAATTCGCCATAACCGCGCATCTGGGCCCAAACGAGTCCGGGAAACTCTTCTTTGAGCGTGTCATAGTCAAGTCCGAGTTTCTTCAAAGCTGCGGTGCGCATGTTGTTGATGAACACGTCGGATTCGCCGATGAGCTTCTTGGCGATTGCGAAGCCATCTTCGTTCTTGAGGTTGATGCTTACCCAGTTCTTATTGGTGTTGTTCAAATCAACCGTAGGATCTTCGACGTCGGTGAGCTGGCATCCGAAGCCCGGTCCTTGGGTGCGCTGGGTGTCGCCATGGAATCCTTCGATCTTAATGATCTCAGCACCCATTTCGGACAGAACTCGCACACTTGCCGGTGCGGCGACGTACGTGCACATCTCGACGACCTTTATGCCTGCGAGTGGCCCGTAGCCTTTGTAGTTGTCATTGACTGACATGGCATTCCTTTCCTGAAGTCGGATTCATCGTCTGCAATTCATGTACATATTGTACGGAGCGGGTATGCCTAGAACGACGGACAGAACTCCTATTCTGTGTAAATGTCGTAAAAAATCGTACCTCAAAATGAGAAAACTAACCCACTCAATCAACTTTACTTGTCCTGTTTCAGGGAAGGTAAAAACGTGAAAGACCAACAGAAGAAAAATACTGTCCATCGTATGCAGAAAACGACTCGGTACAATAATACATGCGGAGAGCGATGCCCTAATGTGTCGCGAAACCGTATATGCAAGTGTATCAGGCAAATACTGCCAGAAGCGGAAAGGGGCTGTGTTCAGTGGCAAAGTACGATGAACTACTTAAGCCGATCAGTATCGGCAACGTGGAACTGCGAAACCGTTTCGTCATGCTGCCGATGACCATCGAGAAGGTTGACAACTACCATATCGGTGATGATCTGGTTGATTTCTACGAGCAGCGCGCGAAGGGCGGTCTCGGGCTTATCGAAGTGGGTTCCGCATATATCTGCGACTGCTTCGACACCGAGCCGAAGTATCACACCACGACGGGCGCCTGCGGTGCTTGGGATGATTGCTTCAATGATGGTTGGAAACGCGTAGCTGATTCTTGCCATGCCCATGGTGCCAAGGTTGCTGCCCAGCTCCAGCTGTGCTACGAATGGCGTGCAAGCGGAGCTGATCCGCTGCTTTCTTATGCGCCTTCGAAAGACGTGCCGTCCGGCCCGTTCGTTGGCATGCCCGAGCGCGAGTACACCAAAGAAGAGATTGCAATCGTCGTCAAGCAATACGGTGCAGCTGCAAAGCGTCTGCGCGATAGCGGTATCGATATCATCGAGATCCATGCCGGAATCGGCTACATGGTCATGCGCTTTCTGTCCAAGTATTCTAACCACCGTACGGATGAATACGGCGGATCCGCCGAGAACAGGGCTCGTTTCCTAACCGAGATCATTGATGAGATTCACCGCACCTGTGGTCAGGATTGCCCCATTCTTATCCGTATCTCCGCCGATGACTTGATGCCTAGCGGCAATCGTATCGAAGATACGCTGGAAATCGTGCCGATCGTTGAAAAACACGGTGTCGATGCCTGGAGCATCCAGGCTGGGTTCCATGAGGCTCCTCGCCCCGTTGCAAACCAGTTCGTGCCCGAAGGCGAATTCATCGGTCTGGCAAAACAGGTCAAGACTGTCACCAAGTTGCCGGTTTTCCCCGGAACTCGCATCAACACCTTGCCGATGTGCAAGAAGGTCGTCGAAGAAGGTTACGGCGATATGGTCGGTATGGCTCGTCAGTTCATCGCCGAACCGGAACTCCCCAAGAAGCTTGCCGACGGTCGCGACGACCTGGTTCGTCCTTGCATCGTCTGCAGCCGTTGCCTCGACAACATCTTCATTGGCAAACCCTGCCAATGCTCGGTTAATGCCAATGTGTGGGATAGCGAACTCGGCCTGCCCGAGGATCATCCTGCAGAGGCAAAGAAGCACATTGTTATCGTTGGTGCCGGTCCAGCCGGTCTCGAAGCAGCTCGTGTCGCAAGTATTCGCGGCCACAAGGTCACGATCGTCGACAAGAGCGATCGCGTGGGCGGTCTTCTGAATATGGCCCAGGTGCTCAATGACAAAATGGAATCCTATGTTTCCTATTGGCAGACCCAGGTCAAAGAGCTGCCCAACGTCGAAGTCAAGCTCGCCAAAGTCGTCGATGCCGATTTCATCAAATCACTCGCTCCTGATGAAGTCATAGTCGCTCCCGGCGGTCATGTCATCAACATCGACGTACCCGGCATCAGCGGTAAGAACGTCGTCAGCAGCCAGGACATCAAGGACATGGTTGCCGGTAAAGTTCCCGAAGGCAAGGGCATGTTGTGGAAGGCTGCCGTTACGGCCATCAAGGCTCAAGGCGGTACGGTCGGTTTCATGCGTATGGGCTTGAATATGTCGGCTGGTCCCACCGCTATCGTGGGCAAGCGCGTCGTTGTCGTGGGCGGCGGATTCGCCGGTCTTGAGTCTGCTGGCGCGATGAATGACGGTCGCGAGATCACGGTCATCGAAGAAGCGAAGAAGATGGGCAACGGCATCGGCATCATCGACAAGAACCCCCAGATCACCATCTTGAAGAAGCAGGGCGTCAAACTCATGCCTCTTACGAAGCTCGTCGAAGTTACCAAGAAGGGCGCCAAAGTCAAGAACCTTGAGACCGGTGAAGAGCAGTTGCTCGAATGCGATACCGTGTTGCTCTCTCTTGGCGTCGAGCAGAATACCGACTTGTATGATGAGGTCAAAAAATCATTCCCCGATGCCAAGCTCATCGGCGATGCGCTAACCCCCGACGGAAAAGTCTACCGTACGCTCGAAGCTGTCAAGGGCGGATTCGAAACGGCGATGGCTCTGTAACCGACGTGGCGTCTTCTCGGTCCCGTTTCCAACGCGGGACCGAGTCGCAGGATTCCAACACACGATGTGTGACGGATATAGGAAGTACCGATAAAGGAGGAAAGATGGATTACAGCTACACAGAGGAGCAGCTCGACCTCAAGCGTCGCATCCGCGAGTGGGGTAAGAAGCACCTGACCGAGGAAGCTATCGCTGCCGGTTACAAGAACCGCGGTATAGCTCCCGAGATCGCCAAGTCCTGGGTCGACGATGGCTTCGGCATGATCGGCATTCCTGCCGAGTACGGTGGAACCCCGGTTGACCATGTCACCATGGCTATGATCATCGAAGAGCTGAACCACTGCGGCGGCAACATCCCCATGGCCCCGAACCTGCTGATCATGTTCGATATGTGCGAATTCGGCACCGAAGATCAGATCAACTATGCAGTCGATTTCTATAAAGAGCACGGCTACCCGCCGTACTGCCTGGCCATCTCTGAACCGGGTGCAGGCTCTGACAACCAGGGCATGACCACTACCAGCAGCATCGGTGCTGACGGCAAAGTTCACATCAACGGCACCAAGACATGGGTGACTTCTGGTGAGACCTCCGGCGGCTTCATCGTCGTGTGCAAGGACAACAACGATCCTTCTCGTGAGAACAAGGAAATGTCCATGTACCTCGTGCCGGCTGATGCCAAGGGCGTCACCATCGAGCCTCTCAACAAGATCGGCATGCAGATCATGCCTTTCTCGATGCTCCACTTCGACGACGTTGTCGTCGACCAGGACCAGTTGCTAGGCATCAAGGGCAAAGGCTTCTACCAGCTGATGAAGAACTTCGAGTGGGAACGCTGCGTTCTGCTCGCTGAGCTTCTGGGCGAGGCCCAGGCTGCTATGGACGACGCGACTGCGTGGACGAACGAGCGTCTGCAGTTCGGCAAGGGCATCAAGACCTTCCAGTTGGTCCAGGAGCACATCGTCGAGATGCAGATCGAACTCACGAATACCCGCAACATGCTGTATCGCACCTGCTGGAAGCTTGACAACGGCATTCCGGTCAACAACGATGCCGCAATGCTGAAGCGTTATGGCGCACCGGCTATGACTGATGTCTGCTCGCGTGCTCTGCAGCTCATGGGTGGCTTGGGCTTCACCGACGAGACCCGCGTCTCCCGTCTGATGCTCGACTGCCGTGGTTTCCAGATCGGTGGCGGCACTGTTGAGATCATGGTGCATATCTCCGGTCGCGGTATTCTGAAGGAATACGCGAAGGGCGTTGAAGATCCTGACTATCTGTGGACCCTCTAAACACCAAAGCTTTCTTACAGAAAGATGGCCTGCATATGCAGGCCATCTTTTTTGTATCCGCTAGCCTGGAAGGATGAAATCGCTTCCTACTGTAAGTGTTTAGTCTTCGTTTGTGTGGTCAAATGTGCCTTTTCGTCCATGACAGGTCATTCCGATGGCCCGGATGCTGCAGAAATCTCGAAATCTGCAGCGCCCGCACGCGCGGCGACGATTTTTCTGGGTCCGGTCATACATGCCGACGACCGCCGTAAGGCTCTGCGCGGGGGTAATATCTCCGTTTTTGGACAAGGTGATGCCCAGGCGATTCTGTGCTTGCGTGTAGAACAATATCTGTGATTGCGTTTCCAAAGGAAAGTCTGCCATTCCGGGGCTGAGCCGATCGTCTGTGTAGAGTTCTTCAGCCATCGCTTCCCGAACTATATCGGCATTTACCTCGTCAGCAGCCAATTCCAAGCAGGCTTTGCAACATGCGCGATAGATGGTCATATTACAACGGGCATCTGCGCCGTCAATGCGAAAAGGCGTAGGGGGTTCGGTTCCCAACGTGACGGCGATCAACGCCGTGTGGGTTGCTTTTTTCATACGGTTGTATACTTCTTCACCTTTGAATATCATCATAGTTCCAACTAGCTTGATAGCTGGAACTTGGTATTCGGGGGGTAAGGTACAGATTGCGGGATTGAATATCTTGTAAGACCCTCGGGGATGAAAGGCGCTTTTGCAGTAGTGCAGTATTTCTTCGACACGGGCGTCGAATCCATCGATCGCACTGCATGCTTCGGTATCCTCGAGATAGGGAAGGATATGAGCTGTTTCGACCGAGTCGATCGGGCAGTCGATCTCGATTACCTGCCTCGTTGTTACTGCCATGAAAGCTCCTTGGTAAATCGTGTTCTTAAGGTTTAAATTATATGATGAATAGGATGAGAAATCCCAGTTGAGCTTTAAAAAAACGTTGAAGTGACAGAGAAGCAGAATGATAGGTTGTCTCTCTGTTTTTCTTGCATGAAAACCAGTTGTTTTCGTGCGTTTTGCAGCGCGGTTGGAAAGAGATTTTCATATACGCGATGTTGTATCTTCGAAAGAAGATGCAACCCTCTGTGATGAAGATGCAACTGCATAAGACCATGTAGAACGCTATAATAAAGAAGAATCGTTTGGCATCGGAATCCTGTTGCTTTCATTTTTGCATAGCAATCGAATACAAAAGATAAATTACTTTACCCATAAATATGTTTCTGTGGGGTGCAGCCCATGTCCTGCCGTCCGATAATAGAACAGTTACTAGGGAGACAAAATAGGAGGAGTGGCTGCGATGTACCAGCTCACTGAAGAAGAGTCCATGATCGTGGATATGGTGGACAGACTGTGCCGCGACGTCATCTCGGAACGTGCCGCTCAGATAGACGAAGATGACAAATTTCCTCATGACATCTTCGATTTGTTGAAAGAGCAGGGCATATTTGCAGTAAGCTTCGACGAGGCTTATGGCGGTTTCGATACCAGTATCCATTGCTGGGTTCGCATCATCGAACGGGTTGCGCGTGAGAGTCCGGCCGTTGCATTGATGATTCTCATCAATGCCGTCGGCACCGATCCCGTCGTCAGTTTCGGTACTGAAGAACAGAAGCGCACTATTCTCACGCGCTTGACCGCCGGTGAAGCCAAAGCATGCTTTGCCCTCACCGAGCCGAATGCCGGTTCCGATATATCCTCTATTCGCACAACTGCCAAGAAGATCGATGGCGGGTATTGCCTGAATGGGTCGAAGATATTTATTACAAACGGTGCAGTGGGCGATTATTTTTCCGTATTCGCCCAAGTAGATGATGGGATCGATCGCAAACCGACCTGTTTCATCGTATCCAAGGATACTCCCGGCCTGGTTATCGGCCGCAAAGAAGAAAAGATGGGCTTGCGGGGCTCTGTGACGAGCCAGCTGTTCTTCGAGAATATGGTTGTTCCCGAAACGAGCATAATAGGAGAAGTCGGGCAGGGGTTCGAGGTCGCCCATCATACTTTGAATCGCGGTAGGCTTGCCGTCGCTGCCCTCGCCGAAGGCGTTGCTCGGGCATCGCTTGATTATGCAGCGAACTATGCTTTGGAGCGGGTCCAGTTCGGACGCCATCTTTCCGAGATGCAGGCGATTCGCCATATGATCGCCGATATGGAAGTCGGTGTCGAGGCGGGTACACTGTTGCTCGATCAGGCGGCCTCTGATTATCAGGATAACTCGAAAAATCTTATGAAGCATGCATCTGCGGCAAAACTGTACTGTTCCGAACTGGCAGTTCGGAATTCCGAAGCGGCGGTACAGATATTCGGCGGATACGGTGTATGCAAGGATTATCCGGTTGAGCGCTTCTATCGCGATGCCAAGTTTTTCACGATTGTAGAAGGAACGAGCCAGGTTCAGCGCACGCTTGTAGCAAAAGCGGTGCTGAAGGAGCACGCTCTGGAATCGTAGCATCATCCACATCTGCAGGAGGAGGAGTCTTGAAGATAACAGTATGCATCAAGAGCGCCGTCGACACTGAAGCGGTGGTTGCCCTTGACGGACAGGGAGCTCTCGATTCCGATCGGGCTTCGTATATTATTGATCCGTACAGCGAATTTGCTGTTGAAAAAGCCATCCAGTTGAAAGAATCCGGAGCAGCCGACGAGGTTTCGGTGCTGTGCATCGGCGATGAGGCTTCTATGCCGGCTATGCGTCACGCTCTTGCGATGGGGGCCGATGCGGCATACCGCGTCGACGATCCGTTGCTGGCCGGCAGCGATTCGAGTGCTCTTGCCCAAACCCTCGCTGCAGCTTTACGTTCTATCGATTGCGATTTCATCATGGGTGGGTGTAAAAGCGCTGACACGGCGAATGCCCAGCTTATGGGGCGGGTCAGCGTCATTCTCGACATGCCCCATATTGGCGTTGCCACAGGGGTCGATCTAGAGAACGGCCGAGCGATGGTCCGCCGTGAAATTGACGATGGAGTCGAACTGCTCGACGTTGCCCTTCCGGCCGTGGTGACTGCCCAGCAAGGGCTTGCAGAGCCTCGTTATCCGAAGGTTCCCGACATCATGCGTTCGAAGAAAAAGCCGGTTACGGTATGGACCCTGGCTGATATAGGAGTGAATGTCGATATGGTAGGGGAGCATGCAGCGAAAACTGTGACGCACGCATTCAAACTCAAGCCGGAACGGGTTGGCGGCCGCATTATGGAAGGCGAACCGGCCGATGCGGTACGGGATACCGTTGCTGCGCTGTACAACGAAGCAAAGGTCATGTAGCGCGCAGATGCATTCGAAATGACAGCGGTCTATCAACGCCGCTTGGCGAAAGGCAGGGTTTGGAACATGTCCATTTGGGTATTCGCAGAATTGAAGGACGGAGCATATCGTCGTGTTGCTTACGAAATGGTCTCCAAGGCTCGGTCTCTTGCAGATGAGCGTGGTTGCGACGTGGGAGTCGTCGTATTCGGGCGGGCGATCGAGGACCCTCGGCAGCAGCTTGGCGCTTACGGCGCCGATCAGGTGCTGGTGGTAGATGACGCAGCTCTTGAAACGTATATGCCGGATGCCTATGCTTCGGCGTGCGTCGAGCTGATACGTGCCCAGCATCCTGAAATCGTTTTGTTCGCTACCTCGTCCATCGGTTCCGACCTGGCTCCCATTGTGGCTGAAAGGCTCGATACCGGGTTGGTGACGGATGCGGTGGCGGTTGAATCTGTCGAAGGGCAGCTTGTTTGCACGCGCCAACCCTATTCAGGGAAAGTTCTGCAAGATGTGGTTTTTGCAGAACAGGCCATTCCCCATCTCGTTACCGTGCGTCCTAAAACGCTCGAACTTGCCATTCCCGACGAAAACCGTTCTGCTTGCGTGCTTGTGCAGTCGGTTGCCGGTTTCGGAGATGTTCGCCAGAACATACGCGACGTCGTGCGCAAGGTTTCCGAGCGGGCTGAATTGGCGGAAGCGGACTATGTTGTAGCGGGAGGGCGCGGGCTCAAAGGACCGGATGGATTCAAACTGCTGGAAGGGTTGGCCGACCAACTGGGGGCTGCCATCGGGGCTTCTCGTCCCGCGGTCGATGATGGATGGATCGACATTCAATACCAGGTCGGCCAGACGGGCAAGACCGTTGCGCCCCAGCTGTACATCGCTTGCGGCATATCCGGCTCGATCCAGCACATGGCCGGCATGTCGGCATCGAAGTGCATTGTGGCGATCAACAATGATCCCGATGCCGACATCTTCCGCGTTGCGGATTATGGCATCGTCGCCGATCTATTCGATGCAGTTCCCCTCATGACGGAAGAATTTGCCCGCATTAAGAACGCGTAATCACTGGGAAGAGGAGAACCGTATGACCCAAGGCATTCCTTCGCGGGAGATATTCTGGAATATTTCTTCCATTGGCCATTGGATCATCTATGTGCTGCTTGTCGGTGCCCTTGCGTGTTGCGTCTGGTTTTTTGTCAAAAGGCGCAATCTTTGGCGGCTTGGCAGTCCTGAGAACAGGTCCGATCATCCCATGCGGCGCCTGCTTGATGCCGCTGCCCAGACGGTTTCGCAGCGAAGGGTTGTGCACGATCCTCTTGGCGGGTTCATGCATCTGCTGATATTCTGGGGCATGGTCGTGCTTATCGCCGCCACCGCTGTGGTTGCTGCCAATCAGGATCTTCATCTCGATATTGCTCAGGGGGACGTGTACCTGTACCTGCTTTCCCTTGCAGCCGATGTTGCCGGCATTGCGGTGATATGCGGCATATTCATTGCGCTCGTCAGGCGCTTTGGGCGGCGCGACAAAGGTCTCGAAACGGTTCCCGAGGATATCGTCGTCGATATCTTTCTGCTTACGATCTGCATGACCGGTTTTTTCGTCGAAGGGCTGCGCATTGCGGGAACGTCCGATCCGTGGCGTGCATGGTCTCCCGTTGGCAACGCGGTTGCCGGATGGTTCGAAACGATGGATTCGGGAACCCTCATGGCGGTGCATGGGGGGCTCTGGTGGTTCCATATGCTTCTTGCCTTTGTCTTTATGGCTTATTTCATCTATTCGAAATTGGCGCATGTCCTGCTTATTCCGGGAAATTACTTCTTTCGGAATCGCGGTGCTGTTTCGGCCATGCCCTTCATCGATATGGAAGATGAGAACCTTGAAACTATGGGGGTCGGCAAGGTCGAGGAATTCACCTGGAAAGACCTGTATGATACGGAAGCGTGCATCCGATGCGGCAGATGTCAGGATAACTGCCCCGCCCATATAAGCGGCAAGGATCTGTCGCCGAAAGATGTCTTGCAGAATCTGCGCGCCCGTCTGATTGCCGACAGTCCGGCTCTTCAGCTTCTCCGGGCGGCTGATCCCGAGGGCTCTGGTGCCGCCGATGCGGCTTCTGCTCCTGCCGATACCCCTTCAGCTCCGCTTGTCGGCTCTGTAGTGTCACGAAGCGGATTGTGGGCCTGCACGACATGCGGCGAGTGCTTGCAGGTATGCCCCGCTATGAATGAGCAGCCCATCAAGCTTTTGAAGATGCGTACGTACCAGGTATCCATGGAAAGCGATTTCCCCGCCGAAGCACAAGCTACGTTCCGCAATATGGAGCAGAACGGCAATCCTTGGGGCATCGGGTGGCAGAATAGGACGAAATGGGCAGCTGATCTTCCTATTCCTACGCTTGATGAAATCGAAGATATCGACTACCTGTATTGGCCTGGATGCTCGGGGGCATATGATTCGCGCAACCAGAAGGTTTCGCGAGCAGTCGTCAAATTGCTGCAGTCGGCAGGCGTTCGCATTGCGCTGCTGGGCAATGACGAACGGTGCTGCGGAGATGCGGCTCGCAGGCTCGGTAACGAGTATCTCTATTATTCTCTTGCAACCGAGAATATCGCCAATCTGCAGGCCCATAAGGTTAAGAAAATCGTTACCCAGTGCCCACATTGCCTGAACGTCTTGAAGCATGACTACCCTCAGCTGGGCGGATGCTTCGAAGTCGTCCATCATACCGAACTGCTTGCCTCCCTTATCGAACAGGGGAGGTTGAAGGTCGATTCGAAGGCCCTTGCCGATCGATGCATCGTCTACCATGATTCTTGCTATCTCGGGCGCTATAACGACATTTATCGAGAGCCGCGTGATCTCTTATCGGCTCAGGGAGCGACTCTGGCGGAAATGAAGCGTTCTCATGCTGACAGTTTTTGTTGCGGTGCTGGCGGGGGCCGTATGTGGCTTGAGGAGACCGAGGGCACAAGGATCAACCTGATGCGTACCGAGCAGGCTTTGGAGACGAAGGCAGATACTATTGCCACGGCATGTCCTTTTTGCCTTACGATGCTTGCCGACGGGTCGGCCTCCCATGGCGACGCTGCTCTGCCGGTGTGCGACGTTGCCGAGTTGCTTCTGTAAGACTTCCAAGCACATCAAGAACGGTTGGCGTATCTGCAAAAAGGTAGGTCTCTCTTTTCCAGGAGAAGCCTGCCTTTTTTTGTTGCTCACAGAAGGAAGGTGCTTCTGGTCTGCGGTTTTGCGGGGTCGACGCGAAGCAAGCCGATTTCCGTTGCGTATGCATATACCGTAAAGCCGCGTTTGCAGAGAAATGTGCATGATTCGCAGGGGGATTTGTCGCAGTAGCAATATGCGTCTTCGTCGGCAAAAGCGAAGATAGCGTAGCCGGGGTCGCGTTCTGGTACGTAGTGCATCTGCATACCGCTGAATGTTCGGACGCATATCCATTCGAAGGGGTTATGCTCAGGAGTGCTCCAGGTAAGTCGGAGGGCGTTTGCATCGTAACCGCCAATGAAACGTGCTTCTACCGAAATGCCTGGGATTTCCCCGAAAGGACGAGCGGCAAGGATATCCATGGGATTGCCGCAGCATGAAGGGATGTTTCGGATACGCTGGTAGGGCAGCTCATGCAAAGGTGCCCTACCATGTTCCAGCGTTGCTATGCCGCGTCCGTCTGATACGCCCATGGAAATAGCGCCGCATGACGAACAACGATAAAACGGCACGTCGACAGGAGCGATCCTCGGTTTCCAGAAAGATCGGCTGCGCGTGCCGCTCATATCTATCGGACCTCGGCCCTCATACGTTTCTCAAGTTCTGCAGCAAGCAAGTGCCGCTTTATCTTCCCCGTAGGAGTCATGGGAAGGGATTCTACGATTTCGACACGCTCGGGCCATAAGCGCTTGGAGACGCGTTTCTGCTTCAAGTAGCCGATGACGTCTTGCAGGGTAGGTTGTATATCGCCTTTGCAGACGACGAACGTGCAGATTCGTTCACCTAAACGGGGGTCGGGCATGCCGATGGTGGCGTGAGACCCGATGCCGGGACATCCCTCGACGGCTTCGTCGACGTCATGGGCGGAAATGTTTTCTCCGCCGCGTATGATGATTTCTTTTTTGCGTCCGTTTATGCGGATGCGGTTTTCTTCGTCCATATAGCACAGGTCGCCGCTGTAGAACCATCCGTCTTTATCGAGCGCCCGTGCCGTGCGTTCCTGATCGTAGAGGTAACCGACGAATTGATGGGGCCCCCTCGAGCATTCTTCACCTTGCGTACCATAGGGAACCTCATTGTGCTCGGTATCCACGACGCGCACTTCGATGCCCTCGAAGGGGATTCCCGACCATGCACCGCTCCATTCCAGACATTTTTCCATAGGAACATACACATGGGGGCAGCTCTCGGTCGAGCCGTATATTTCGCAGAGAAGCACGCCGTGCTCGTGAGCTCGTTCGATCATGGAACTAGGCAACGGAGCTCCGCCGCACAAAAACACCTCAAAGGAATCCATATGGGCGTCTTCGTGCTCGTCCATATAGTTGAGGATGTCGTAGATGAACGGAGTGGCGCCCATCGACCAGGTCACGCCTTCGCTGTTGATCAATCCGATAGCTGCTTCGGTCGAGAACTTATGCTGGAGGATACTCTTTCCTCCCAAGATCATGGGGCTGATAAGTCCATGGAAGAATCCAGTCGCATGGTTGAGCGGGCTGGGCATGAGCATGACATCGTGCTCATCGCGATGGTAGCCGTTGCAGAAAGAGCGCTCGCTGAAGATCACGTTGTTGTGGGTAAGCAGTACCTGTTTGGGACGTCCCGTCGTGCCCGAAGTCGAAAGGATGACGGCAACGTCGTCAGCTTTCGCGCGAGGCTTCTTCTCAATAGGGTCGTACTCTTCCAAGATGCTCGAAAGGGTGAGGAATTCGGTGCCTTGCGCGGGTGCCTCATCGTCGATCAACCCGACTCCCGAAACATTGCGTAGCAGGTCGCGAATTTCTGTAATCTGGGCTTCGTAGTCGGTTTTGCAATGCATGGTCGGGCAGATGAACAGGCGCGTGCCCACAAGATTCATGACGTATTCGAGTTCTTCGCAGCTGAAATTGATCGGAAGCGGATGCATAACCGCACCGACTTTCAAACACGCTACATATACGATCGTGAATGTAGCGCAGATGGGGACCTGAAACGAGACGATATCGCCGTCTCGTACGCCCTCGTCCCTCATCCATGATGCAAGGCGCGAGGCTTTCTCGTCGACCTCTTTGTAGGTATAGCATGCCCCCAAATCATCCTTGACGTACGTCTTCGAGCCATATGCGGCAACTTGCCTGCTCCAGACGTCGTTGAGCGTTTCGCTCGTCCAATAGCCTTTTTCGTAGTAGAGCTTCTTGCGTTCCTCATCGATCTTCAGATCAGTGATCATGAGACCTCCCTTTGCCGATCATCTGCTCTCCGAAATACAGCATGCGTTTCCGTCCTCTCAACCACGGAAACAGACCCTGTAGGGCCTTGCTCCAACAGATGCTAGATTACCCTCGCTTTCGAAAAGTTGATACGGTCAAACAGCAGTGGTTTGTGTATCATCGCGCGGCATTTCTGGGCTCAAGGGAAAAGCGCCATGCACAGCAGGTGCTTTCGTCGGTGATATCGGGATAGCAACTCAGACATGTGCAGGAGATGCGCGGGTCTATTGCACGCGCAAAGCCACTGTATTCGATATTGCCTGTGCTTTTGCAGGGGTGGAGTTCCATCCCCTTGCCTTTTCGTGCGGTTTGGACGCGGCAATCGATTACGCGACAGACGAGGTCATCGCCATCGAACGATATCTCGGTCTGGTTGGAAAGCGAGTTGAATTTGAGTTCGAGTGCTCGGGCAAGTCCTTCGAGCCCGCATTGGTCGGAAAGTCCGAGGACTTTCTTGATGCGATGCGCTTCGGTTACGGTAAATCGTTCCCAGGCGGCATCGTCGCATTCCATGGCAGCATCCATACCCCAACGTTGCTCGACCGCTTGGAACCAGACCCCGTCGACAGCCATCGCGTTTTTCGAATACGCAAGGGCGAGGTCGACTAGCTGGTCTTTCGTCATACATTCTAGAACAGCCCGACCCGTTTCTTTCGCTGTGCAAAAGGAAGCAGCTGCATCATCGAACGCTTCGAGGAGGGGGTATTCGAGTCGGCCGGCGTTGGCTATGCAGTCGCGTGCAATCGTGATGCGCTGTATGTTGGGCGCGCCTTCTTCCAGCCAAAGGGCTCTGACATCGCGGTAGATGCGCTCGGTCGGGCCGTAGGGGCATTGTTCGAAGTACCCGTCGCCTCCGAATATCTCGAGCATGCAGTCTGACACGGCGCGGCTGGCATCTATGGCTGCAAGCTTGCACATGGCTGCTTTTTCGTTGATGAAGCGTCCGTGATGGTCTTTGTCGAAATCGACGCCGAAATCGTAGACCATGCAGCGCAAGCCATGGATTTGGGTCTGCATTTCGGCTAATTCTCGCTTGATCATCTGGCGGGACGCGATGGGTTTGCCGAACGTGATGCGCTCCGATGCCCGTGCAAGGCTGATTTCGAGCATGCGTTGGCACATGCCCAGCAGGGAGACGGCGATATGCACGCGCGAAACCGCAAGGGCATGCATTGCTATGTCCATACCCTGGCCTTCTTCGCCTAACAGGTATTTTTTATCGAGCTTCATATCAGTGAAGCGCAGACCGGAATGGCCGACCCCGCGACAGCCCATCATGTGGGGCATGGGCACGACTTCGTATCCGGGCGTGTTGACAGGGACGAAAAAGCCCGAAATGCGCGAATCCTTGGGATCGTCGGGGTCGGTGACGGCGAATACATAGGCGAAGTCACAGCAATCGGTATGGCTGATCAACCATTTCTCTCCATTGAGGATGTAGTCGCCGTTCTCATCCTTTACTGCGGTGGTGTGTATATCGGCACCGGTGCCGCCCGTTTTCTCAGTCAAGGCGAAACAGGTGAAGACGCTCTTGTCCTGGAACCCGTTCATGCACTGGGCTTTGATTTCCGGTTTTCCGAATTCATTCAAGATGCGCCAATTCAAATCTGCGGCATAGTGCATATGCATGCGCATGCCACCCGGTCCGCGGCTGAACTCTTCTTGTACTCGGAGAATATCGAGCTCGCTGAGATCCCATCCGCCGTATTGTGCAGGGAGGGCGAAGCGATAGATGTCGTTGCGTCTGCAGAGATCGTAGAAATCCTGGGGAAAGACGTTCGATCTTTCGACTTCTTCCTGAAGTTCCTCCAAGGGTCCTTCGGCGAATCTTCTTATTTGAAGAAGATACTGTTCGAATTGGTCTTTGGAAAGCGTGCTCATGAAGAGACCTCCTTACGGATCGTATAGGGATATTGTATCGGAGCATCGTCCTCGATGGCACATCGGCCATACCTGCAAAAACGTGATTCTGTTGATTGCCGAATGGTTTGCAAAGCGGTACAGTCGATTTATAATGCGGGTTTTTAACCTGCTTATCTTTTGCTGCATTCGTCGGCTGATTTCATGCGTATGCCATTGAAGCCGTGCTTAACGCCTTCCCCATATATGGGGTTGTAAAAGTGGCATTTACTGCGTACAGTTGTTTCGGGTCGTTTCGCCACGCGTGCCGCCCGGGCGCGCTGAACCGGAAAGGATGCGCTATGAACAATCTTGCACAATCAGCCTACCAACTTTATTACGGAGGAGCATGGCATGATGCTTCCGATGGGGGAACGCTCGAGGTGACATGCCCGGCCAACGGCGAGCGAATATCCATGATCGCCGATGCTACGCGGGAAGATGTCGATGCGGCCGCGGATGCGGCGCTCAAGGCTTTCCAGACATGGGGTGCGACGGATAAATTCCGGCGTGCGGCCATCTTGAATGCCGTCGCCGAAGCTATAGAGGGCAATGCCGAGTTTCTTGCCCAGATCGAAACGCTCGACAATGGCAAGCCTATCCGTGAGACGCGTGCGCTTGATATCGCTTTCTCAGCTGAGCATTTTCGTTATTTTGCCGGCTGCTTGCTGGCTGATACCGGCGAAGCCGATATGCTGCCGGGCAATATGATGAGCCTTGTCATGCATGAGCCCATCGGCGTCGTCGGCCAGATCGTACCTTGGAACTTCCCTTTCCTCATGGCGGCCTGGAAGCTCGCCCCCGTGTTGGCAGCCGGTGATTGCACGGTTTTGAAGCCGTCTTCTTCGACGTCGCTTTCGGTTCTTGAGCTTGCTCGCATTACCCAGGACATCATTCCGACAGGGGTGTTCAATGTTATTTCGGGACGGGGGAGCAAATCGGGGCAGTTTATGTTGGAAAACCCCAAATTCGCCAAGCTTGCTTTCACTGGTTCGACCGAAGTGGGACGGGAAGTCGCACGTGCGGCCGCCGAGCGTTTGATTCCCGCTACGCTCGAGTTGGGCGGCAAATCTGCGAACATCGTGTTCCCCGATGCCAAATGGGACATGGCTATCGATGGCGTTCAGCTGGGCATCTTGTTCAATCAGGGACAGGTTT
>Ga0209464_10000113_pt1 | contig 28571 bp, 22 predicted proteins | sample DOMMetBare1Fresh_2_FD_187473 | JGI IMG/M metagenome (GOLD analysis project Ga0209464, IMG submission 187473) | Wetland sediment microbial communities from St. Louis River estuary, USA, under dissolved organic matter induced mercury methylation -... | ecosystem: Environmental > Aquatic >...
ACTAGCCGGATTACCGAGACGGTATTCGGATTTCCATGATAGTTTTGCAGGATGGAATCAAATAAGTTCTCTAGGATCTGTAATATCAATTGTAGCTGTAATATGATTTATTTATATTGTTTATGATGCTTATGCGAGAGAAATAAAATTTGTAGGATGGGTTGAAGATAGTGGTTACTATCCATCTTTAGAGTGGGCACAAACTTCTCCTCCAGCTCATCACACTTATAATGAATTACCTTATGTATATGCGGGGCAATCGGGCCGGGTAGGGCCATAAGCTCGATCCCTAAGATGGGCGCCCAGCGCTGTGATATCCTCGGTCGCCGACCACGTCGAGCGGGATATATAGGACCGACTACGTCGGTCCTATGGTATGGCTTACCACCCTAGTTAGGGTGGTATCCCTATCCCGCCCGGCTATAGCCTCATATCGGCTTTGCACCTGGGTAGCCGATGCTATGGTGCGGCACCTCCGACGCTGCTAGGCTAGGGCCTTATAGGCTCTAGCCTCATATTCCGGTGATATCAGTCCCGCAGCATCGGACCGACATAGCTATCAGGCTCTAGCCTCGCACCGGACCGACTACGTCGGTCCTATGGTATGGCTTACCACCCTAGTTAGGGTGGTATCCCTATCCCCGTCGGTCTATAGATCGGCTATAGCCGATCTTACGGGGCCGTGACCTAGGCAGATATCCTGGACTCCTGGGGCCTCATATACCAATGCTACCTGGCAGGGCCTGCCCGACTACGTCCCCGAGGCTATGCCTCAGCACCTACGGGTGGGTCCCACTTCAAGTGGGACCCATAGGTGCCAATAAAGTAGTATAAGGGCAATGCACAAATCAGGGATTGGGATGTACGTTCGAATCGTACCTTTATCACCAGCCGAAGACCTCAGGAGGCTCCCTACGTCGCGGCACCTCGAGGCCCTAGCCTCGCATCTCAGCCTTATGGGCTCTAGCCTGATAGCTATGTCGGTGCCCGTCCTCAGGGAGGCATAACCTCGGTAGGTGATGGAAAGGTGGCAGAGTTGGTTAATGCGGTTGTCTTGAAAACAGCAGCCATTAAAGTGGTTCGTGAGTTCGAATCTCACCCTTTCCCTGAGATTATAGTTTAATCAGGTAAAATAGTCGGTTGTCATCCGATTAATACGGGTTCAAATCCCGTTAATCTCGAGTGCGGGGCGTGGCACCTACGGTGCTGAGTTTAAGTAGGAGCATCGGACCGACATAGCCTCGCACCCCCGATGCTCAGCGTAAGATCGGCTATAGCCGATCTTACGGGGCGAGGGCCGACTACGTCGGTCTAGGTGTGATATGAGGGTATCACACCGAGGGTCTAGCCCATCTCACAAGCCTTATAGGCTCTCGGCGTCATAATACGCCTGCTGTCCTCGGATATCACGCGGGGCGTTATAGCATAATTGGTATTGCAGTAGTTTGCAAAACTTCTTAGTATAGGTTCAACCCCTATTAACGCATATTAGCTTAAGAGGGATGGCTAGAACCGGGGCCTGAGGCCGACATGAAGCTTGGTTATCCAGCTTGCTGTAGGTGCGGCGTTGGGGACCCACACACGAGGGTGCCATTAAGGGTTGGGGGGTTTAAGATGGAACCCAGAAAATATGGGAATAATAATTCTTAAAATCTTAGCTATTTTAGTGCCATTACTAATTTCTATTGCATATTTAACATTAGCAGAACGAAAAGTTTTAGGTTATATTCAATGCAGGAAGGGGCCTAATGTAGTAGGTGTTTATGGGCTATTACAACCTTTAGCAGATGGGTTAAAGTTATTTACTAAAGAAATAATCATACCTAATCATGCTAATATCTTTATATATATAATGGCTCCAATTTTATCATTAACTTTGGCTTTTATGGCTTGAGGGGTAATACCTTATGGGCAGGGAATTGTATTTAGTGATTTAGGGATAGGCATACTTTATTTATTTGCAGTTTCCTCAATTAGTGTATATGCTATATTAATGTCTGGATGATCAAGTAATTCCAAATATGCGTTTTTAGGGGCAATAAGGGCAGCTGCTCAAATGATAAGTTATGAGGTATCTATTGGATTAATAATTATTTCTGTTGTTTTATGTGTCGGATCTTTAAATTTAACTGAAATAGTATTAACTCAAAAACCAATATGATTTATTATACCATTATTTCCAGCCGCGATAATGTTTTTTGTGTCTGCTTTGGCAGAAACTAATAGAGTACCGTTTGATTTAACAGAAGGGGAATCCGAATTAGTGTCTGGATATAATGTCGAATACTCTAGTATGTCATTTGCTTTATTTTTTTTAGCCGAATATGCCCATATAATCTTGATGTCAACTTTTGGGGTCATTCTCTTTTTAGGAGGGTGAATGGTAACTTCAGCGCCTTGGCCTAATAATATCTTTATATTAAGCCCAATTTTGGGGCTTAAAGTATCTATTATTATATTTTTATTTATATGGGTTAGGGCCTCTTATCCAAGAATAAGATACGATCAATTAATGGCGTTATTATGAAAATCTTATTTACCTCTAAGTTTAGCTTTTGTAGTTTTAGTGTCTGGGATTCTTATAGGGTTTAACGCCCTACCTCCATATTAATAAGCACGGCCCATGGGTGCCATGATCCATGTGGTATCTTACCGTATGCCCGATTCTATCTTAGCACCTACGCGGGTATGGCACCTACGGTGCGGCATCTACGATGCTGCACCGTAGGTGCTGAGACGTCTCAGCATCGAGGCTAGAGCCTTATAGCTATGTCGGTCCGATGCCTAGGATATCCCCCCGACGTAGTCTCACCGAGGCGGCACCTATGGTCCATGGCTACGAGGCTATATCCGTCCTATTAGGACCGACTACGTCTCACCGAGGATATCGCCTAGAAGGCTATGCCGCCACCTAGTGAGACGAAGTCTCACTAGGTGGCTGGGGGTGCATCAGAGATGCTACATGGGAATGGCTGAGACGTCTCAGCATCGAAGCTTGAGCCTCAGGCCCCTGGGGGGATATCCGAGGCCACCCCGGTAGCATCTTTGATGCTACCGGGGCGGCTGCGATATGCACCTACAGTTCCCGGCATATGAGGCTAGAGCCTCAAGGCTATAGCCGATGCTACAGGGGGACTCCCCGCCATAGCCTCGGATATCGGGTGGCGCCTACGGCGCGGCGCTGGAACTGAGGCAGGGGCCGAGGATATAGCCCCATATCGGCTTATGCCCCTCTAGCCTCATATGCCGATGCTATGGCATCGGACCGACATAGTCTGCTATCAGGCTAGAGCCCATAAGGCGGGGGCTTAGGATATCCGGGACTTCGTCCTCCCCAGCACTTGAGTGTCAAGCCACTGTGGTGGAAAGGGTAGACACGCCAGATTTAAAATTTGGAGACAATATGAGTTCAAATCTCATCAGTGGTAGGAAGCCCGCTGCGGTATGTAGCTTAATTTGGTGGAGCGCAGTCTTGATAAGACTGAGGATATTGGTTCAATCCCAATCTTACCGATCCCCGCCGTGATATCCTGCGAGGCTATGCCTACGAAGCTCTGCTGGCTAGGACCGACTCCGTCGGTTCCAGCTACCTTGGTAGCTGTACTGAGCATCGGACCGACAGGGGTATCCTCGGATATATAGGACCGACTACGTCGGTCCTATGGTATGGCTTACCACCCTAGTTAGGGTGGTATCCCTATCCCCGTCGGCCTATAGATCGGCTATAGCCGATCTTACGGGCCAGGGACCGCCGATATGAGGCTATGGACCATCCTCGGTCGCCGACTACGTCGGCGACCTACCATATTAGGCCAAGTAGGGGCCTAATACCAGGGGTTGATAATCCCTATGACTATGTCATATAAGGCTATAGCCTCTGGAGTCCCGGATAGGCCCCCGTGCAGATTGTAATCCAGGCGATGGATTCGGAAGGTGAGATGGCAGAGTGGTAATGCATTTCGCTGTAAACGGAGTAAGGGAATACCCGATCGAGAGTTCAAACCTCTCTCTCACTAAGCCAGACAAGCGGTAAGCCGGCTAGTTAATACTGCCCCCATGCGGGCCGCCTTAAATTCGGCCCGCGAAGCTTCAGCTCCCCGCGCCTACGGCGCTACTTGAGGCTGAGACGTCTCACTAGCCGCATATTCCGGTGATAGGGGGCTATAGCCTCCTATCCCGCCCGGCACCTCACACTTCAGCACATAGCGCCAGTCCCTGATATCCATGCGGTGCCGCACTACGTGCTATAATTCGACCCTGTATTAATTCCTACCGGGGCTGCGCTACCCGAGGCCCAGTGTAGGTGAGACTACGTCTCACCTATACAGGGACTCAGCATAGGACCGACTACGTCGGTCCTATGGTATGGCTTACCACCCTAGTTAGGGTGGTATCCCTATCCCCGTCGGTCTATAGATCGGCTATGCCTCGATTAGGCTGATAGCTTATTAGGTAAAGCATGTTGCTCATAACAACAAAGTGGTTGGTTCAACCCCAACTCAGTCTATCTACCCTGAGGCTCTCAGTGCTTCGCGCCATATCACACGGACGCCTCCGTGATACCAGCGCCCCAGGGATATCCTCGGATATATAGGACCGACTACGTCGGTCCTATGGTATCCGAGGATAGCTACCGGGGCAGTCCCTGGCCGGACCGACATAGCTATAAGGCTCTAGCCCGAGGCCCTAATGAAAAGAGGCGAGGCTACGCTTCGAGTAGAGTTGACTAAAGGTTAGTTACCAGACTCATTATCTGGGGAATGTAGGTTCGAGTCCTGCCTCTACATCTTGTATGAAACTTTTAACATAATAATAAATCCAGAGGTATTATTAAGTTTAGCAGTGTTAAGTTTAATTCTTTATGGGATTAATCTGTCAACACTTAAATTATCGATTGGTATACTGCAGCTCATGTTATGAGCGGGGGTGGCTAGTTTAGCGTCTTATGACGCAGGGGTGGACGAGCTATTGTCCTGGCCAACAGCCTTTGGCTGTAATGGCCTATTAATGACGAATAGTTGAATAATAATATCTAAAATACTCATAATAATAGGTTCAATTTCAATTTTATTAATGGGTTCAGGAGAAACTATAATGATGAAACCATATCAATCCTCAGCGTCTTATGACGCAGCGACTACGTCGGTCCTATATCGGCGTGGGGATTCTACTCCCACGCCTATTTTGGTATTAATTGTTGCATTAAGCTCATTATTATTAGTCTCTTCAATAAATTGACTTTCAATTTATTTAGCTATAGAATTACAAACTTTATCACTATTTATTTTAGCCGCATTAAAAAGAGACAGTGCTTATAGCACCGAGGCCGGTTTAAAATATTTTGTATTAGGCGCAGTGTCTTCTGGTTTATTTTTATTTGGATGCGCCCTATTGTACGGATTAACAGGAGAAACTAGCATTCAAGGGATAAATTCAGCGGTTGGCACTGATGTGGGAAAAATTTTGATAACAATTTCTTTATTATTTAAATTATCTGCGGCACCTTTTCATATGTGGGCGCCAGATGTCTATGAAGGGGCGCCCACAACTACTACCGCCTTGTTAGCCACCGTTCCTAAGATTGGAGTGTTTTCAATTTTAGTTCAAATAGGTCCTGTAACTAATGTGGTGTTAGTTTGTGCTGTATTATCAATAGTTTATGGGGCCATTGGAGCACTCAATCAAACCAAAATAAAACGTCTATTGGCTTATAGTGGAATTGGCCATATGGGGTTTATATTATTTGGTATAGCGATAGGGTCTTTTGAAAGCATTCAAGCAAGTTTAATATATATGGTTATTTATGTAATAATAACGATATGTAGTTTTTCAATAATATTATCTTTAAAATTGGCTAAAGATTTAATAGTAGAAGTTGGCGGTTTATCAAGGGATAATCCTGTAATAGCATTAACGTTAGCTTTAACTTTTTTATCTACTGCTGGAATCCCGCCTTTAGCGGGATTTTTAAGTAAATGATTGATATTATTATCTGGGATATCTAATGGCTATTATTTAATTTGTATTATAGCCGTGATAAGCTCAGTAATTGCTGGAGTGTATTATGTGAGATTAGTTCAAATAATTTATTTTCAAGCGGATTATCCTATATTAATTTGACAAAAACTGCTAAGACCGCAGGGGGATATCCTCGGATATCCCGACCGAAGGGTAGATTTTAGTAAATCCGTGGTAGCGGGGTTAACTTTTTTTCTAATTTTATTTTTAATGATTTCGCCTAATTTTTTATTACAAATTACTCATGACGCAACCATAAGTTTATATTAAACATCACGCGTGACGCTGGCTATGAGTTACCAGCTACCGTAGGCGCTGGGTGCCGTGTATATACCATGTATATATTAGTATTATTTATCCCTTTATTAAGTGCGATAATATCTGGATTATTTGGAAGGAAAATAGGGGCTAAAGGGGCAGGTATATTAACATCTAGTTGTATCAGCATCTCTGCTATTCTATCCTGTTGTATATTTTATGAGACTACTTTAAATTCATCGGCCGCCTATATAAAGTTATGACGATGATTTGATTCAGATTTATTAACAACTAATTTTGGTTTACAATTTGATAGTTTAACATCTACTATGTTAATTGTTATAACAAGTGTGTCGGCCTTAGTGCATATTTATTCTACAGGGTATATGTCAGAAGATCCTCATATACCTCGATTTATGTCCTATCTATCCTTATTTACTTTTTTAATGATAGTTTTAGTAACAAGTGATAATTATGTTCAATTATTTATAGGCTGAGAAGGGGTTGGTTTATGCTCTTATCTTTTAATTAATTTTTGACTAACTAGAATAAAAGCGAATAAAGCAGCAATAAAAGCTATGTTAATAAATAGAGTGGGGGATATAGGATTAGTTTTAGCTATGCTATTATGTTTAATTGAATTCGGTACATTAGATTTTTCAGCCATTTCTGGTTTATTAGTGACGCCTAATATTAATAGGGAAAATGTAACCATAATCTGTTTACTATTATTTTGGGGGGCAGTAGGGAAATCCGCCCAATTAGGATTACATACTTGGCTTCCTGATGCTATGGAGGGTCCTACCCCTGTATCTGCTTTAATTCACGCAGCTACTATGGTTACAGCGGGTGTGTTTTTAATAATTAGATCTGGACCGCTTTTTGAAGTGTCTTCTTTAGCCTTAACCATTGTTACAATTTTAGGGGCTTTAACTGCCTTTTTTGCTGCTACTACCGGAGTTGTTCAAAATGATTTAAAAAAAGTAATTGCTTATTCAACTTGTAGTCAATTAGGTTATATGGTTATGGTTTGCGGAATATCTAATTATTCTACAAGCTTATTTCATTTAATGAATCATGCATTTTTTAAGGCTTTATTATTTTTAAGTGCTGGTTCGGTAATACATGCTGTAAGTGATGAGCAAGATATGAGAAAAATGGGGGGTTTAATCAAATCAATTCCTTTTACTTATACTATGATTTTAATTGGATCTTTATCATTAATGGGGTTTCCTTATTTAACTGGATTCTATTCCAAAGATTTAATATTAGAATTGGCGTATGATAAATATTATATTGTTTTTGCCTATTGATTAGGAAGCTTTTCAGCTTTATTAACTGCTTTTTATTCAATAAGATTAATTTATTTAACTTTTATTACAAATTCCAATTCAAAAAAAGAAGTTCTTATGGGAGTTCACGAATCATCTTTAAACATCACATTACCTTTACTTTTATTGGCTTTTGGTAGTATTTTTGTAGGGTATTTGGCAAAAGAAATAACTCTATCTAATGTAATTCCACCAATAGTATCAAACTCAATAAAAATGATTCCTTTATTATTTAGTTTATTTGGGGCCTTTTTTGCTTTTGTCATTTATAATAGCTCCCGACTGTGGCGCAGTGGGATGAATCCGGCTTTGGGGGATATCCGGGACGTAAACCCCGGATATCAGGGGTCAAGCCGAATAGCTCGACCATTTTATACTTTTTTTAATTCTGCTTGACAATTTAATTATATAATAAATCATTTTATTGTAGGCAATATATGAAAATTTGGTCATTTAATAACATATAGGGTAATAGATAGAGGGGTCCTAGAAATTATAGGGCCAAGAGGAATATCTAATGTAATAATAAAATTAACTCAAAATATTAGTAACTTACAATCAGGAATGGTATTTAATTATGCTTTAATTATGATTGTATTTACTACTTTATTTATCTCGGGGGCCCCAAGGGGTTTTAGCTCAATATGGTAGAGCGTAGGCTTTGCAAGTCTGAGGCTGCAGGTTCAAGCCCTGTAAACTCTATATCATGGCCCTATATTCAGGGTATGGCACCTACGGCGCGGCATCGAGGCTAGAGTCTTATAGCTATGTCGGTCCGAGGCTCCCCGTAAGATAGGCCATAGCCGCATATTCGGGTGATAGGAGGCTATAGCCTATGGTTAGGCGCCCGTCCTCGGATATCACGATGGGATCTCCCGCCTATGGCGGTGGACGCTGGGTGATATAGTTTAAGGGTAAAACAATTATCTCATACGTAATAAGATAGAGGTTCAACTCCTCTTTTCACCTTATCGACCCATGGGATCTGGGGCGCCCCGGATGTCCCAATAGCCCATGTTATGGGCTGAGTGGAATAATTTAGTTCTTATATTTAAATTTTGATAAACTTCTTTTTATTTATAGAAGATAACACCCGTGTGGCACAAGTAGCTCAATATGGTAGAGCAAAACACTGAAAATGTTTGGGTTATTGGTTCAAATCCGATCTTGGGCAATTCCTTTGATTTTGGGGAAGATATAAAGCGAGCGGCACTTATAATACATGCTAAGGGAACGGAAAATATGGGACCCCATGTAAGTACGTCCTATACAGGTGAGTAATGTTCTGGAACTAACCAATTGGATGGGAATAGAATTCCCATAATAAATCTGATCCTCCGGCGGCATCTACGATGCCGCTGGGGGGTCATGATATGGAACCTGTTGGAATCCAGTCGATAGACCATCGGTGTCTTATGACGCCGGGGACCATTTACGGGATTCTAATAAAGGGGCAGAGCCCCTATGGGCCAATTGATAGGCTGGAATCGTATTAGGTAAAAGGGGATAGAGCCCCTTGCCAAAGATGCGTAGCTGAGAGGCCACACTTCCACTGAAACAAGGGGAAGACTCGTATAGAGGCAGCAGTAAAGAATATTGTGCAATGTATGAAAGTATGACACAGAGATGTCGCATAAGATAGACTGTCAAATCTACGTGCCAGCAGACGCGGTTATACGTAAGGTCTAAGTTTTTATCAGAAAAGGCGTAAAGGGTGTGTAGGCAGGATCCCATCGGCAAGGCGTCACCTACGGCGGCATCTACGATGCCGCTGGGAGGCTATGCCTCGGACCCATGGGATGTGAGGTTTAAGGGGGTAAATGGAACTTTTATGTAGCGGTAGAATGCTTTAATATAAAATGGAACACCGGAGGCGAAGGCAATTTACTAATTAAATCTGACGCTGAGACACGAAAGTAAGGGGAGCAAACAGGATTAGATACCCTGGTAGTCCTTACCGTAAACTATGAATATTAGATCACAGCAGCCAGGGGAGGCACCTTTGGTGCCGCCCCCGGCGAATGTGGTCGACGAAAACTCAAGAAAATCCCGCCTGAAGAGTACGATCGCAAGATTAAAATTCAAAAAATTTGGCGGTTCACTAAACCAATTAGAGGAGCGTGTAGTTTAATTCGATAATCCGCGATTAACCTTACCAAAACTTGAATAATTAAAAATAGGGATATAGGACCGACTACGTCGGTCCCATTAACGGTTAGAGATGACTATTAATTACAGGTATTGCATGGCCGTCGTCAGTTCGTGTTGTGAAAGAAATAGAACGAACTTAACCCTTAATCGTTATTATAGAACGGCCCCACGGGGTCCTTTTACGATATTAAGGATGACGTCAGGTCCTTATGATCCTAATGTTTTGGGCGACATATGCGCTACAATTTTTTATACAAAGAGAAACTTAAATTGAAAGAGTAAACTCTAAAGTAAAAATTCGGATTGCCCCTTGAAATTGGGGCCTGAAGTTGGATTTAATAGTAATCGGAAAGTAGAGCGTTCTGGTGAATACGGCTCTAGTGTTCGTACAAATCGCCCGTCACCTCCACCAAGTAAATAATCCCAAAGTGTCAAGCTAAAATTAAAGTAATGGGGCTAAATATTTAATATCGCTAAAGCCAGCGGCGTAAAACGCCGCTGGACCAATATCTTTAATTCACCCGAGCCTAAAGCTCAGTACAGCTACCAAGGTAGCTGTAACCGACAGGCTTGATATGACGGAAAGTTTATGAGGTTGAGGAAGTCGTAACATAGCGAGGGTATTGGAAAATGTCCTCGGATTAATGCACATATAATTTATCGGGTAAAATAATTGATTTCCAATCATTACTGGTGGGTTCAAGTCCCACTATGTGCACTGGCTTAAGCTTGGCGGGATATCCTGGGCTCGTGAGGCATAGCTGGTCCTCGTATATCACGGCGCCTCAGCAAGGTGTTTAACTCAGTTGGTAGAGTATCGTGTTTACACCACGGAGGTCGAAAGTTCGATTCTTTCAGCACCTAAGAATGCGGAAATAAGAGCGAAGGCGGCAGCGTCTTATGACGCCGTTCTCATGGACGGTGGTGTAGGCGTATTATGACGCCGAGAGAAGATTAGTATAAACGAGTGGCAAACGGATGACTAGGATGTTATAATTTGAGGACGTTATAAATACGAAAGAGGGGCAGAGAAGGTATGAAAGCCCATTTTCCATAAGTAAACCTAAATTCTAAACCCTAGGAATTGAAACATCTTAGTACTAGGAGGAAAAGAAATCAAGCGAGATTCCGTGAGTAGTGGCGAGCGAAAGCGGATATAGACTATGGAATCCCGCCTTTAGGGGCGGGGTTGAAATTGAAAACCAAAGAGGGTAACAGGCCCGTAGATAAAATCGATGATTCCGTAGTTCTTGGAGTAGAACTATTTGAAGAAAGGTGCTCCATATATCTAAAACTAAATATTATAACATACCTATAGTGAATTAGTACTGTGAAGGAAAGTTGAAAGAGATAATAGTGAAATAGAGCCTGAAATTTGCCATCTCACAAGCAGACGAAATTCGTTGTACCTTTTGTATAATGGGTTCGCAAGATAAATATTTGGCAAACTTAAGTTAATAGACGTAGGTGTAGTGAAAACGAGTTTTAATAGAGCGTTAGTCAAATAGAGCCCGAAACCAAGTGATCTAGCCATGGGCAGTTTGAAACCCGTTTAATAGCGGGCGGAGGAACGAACCGGTGATTGTGGCAAAAATCTCGGATGACCTGTGGTTAGGGGTGATAAGCCAATCGAACTTGGAAATAGCTGGTTTTCTGCGAAAACTATTGAAGTAGTGCGTCATATGGCGGGATAGGGACCGACATTCTATATCATATCCCCGTCGGTCCTATATCAGTATATTCTTACACAGTAAAGCACTGAATGGGTTTAGGGGTTAGGCCTACTAAATTCAACCAAACTATGAAGGTGTAAGGAGAAAATATGATAGACAGACAGTGGGCGAGAAGGTCCATTGTCAAGAAGGAAACAACCTAGATCAGAAGTTAAGGTCATAAATATAATCTAAGTGTAAAAGGGAATTTTTAAATTAAGACAATGAGAAAGTAGGCTTGGAACCAGCCATCTTTGAAAGATTACGTAACAGTTCACTCAATAAATTTATAGATCCCAAAAATTATGGTGGCTTAAGCTTGGCGGGATATCCGAGACCTAGTGAGACTCGGTCTCAGCACCTACGGGTGGGTTTAAACCGAACCGAAACTCTGAATAAATACCATAAGGGGCCATATGAGGCAATAGCCTCACTAGCCCCGGTGGCTTATAGTGGTAGCAGAACGTACTGTAAATAATAACCATCGAGTCCACTGGCACCTACGGGATATCCGGGACTCAGAGGTTGGTTATTGCGAAAGCGTTTATCAGGAGTGATAATGCGAACATGAGTAAAAAACAGTGTGAGGATCACTGCTCACGGCCCAAGGTTTCCAATCATAGGATTATCCGGATTGGGTTATACAGTCCCTAAGAGGGCTTCATAGTATTCGGCGCCGACGGTATCAGACTCCATAGGGGCCTGTGCCTCGGTGCTATTTCGATGGGAGTATTTAATAACAAGTGTCTAAGATATTATAAGAAATTATTCAGCCCAATAAATTGGGCTCGGCTGTACTAAAACTAACACAAGTGGGCATAAAAGTGATGGTATAATTTATCTTAAGGAACTCGGCAAAATGTCCCTGTAAGTTCGCAAGAAGGGGAGCCAGCTATAGACAGAGGTAACCTGTCTAGACTAGGTTATCTAATTTGACTGGTCTCAGAAAAGAGGGGGTGTCGACTGTTTACCAAAAACATAGCTTCCAGCAAAGGGCCAAGGGCCTGAAGTATTGGAGGTGAGGCCTGCCCAATGGTTGTATCTAAAACCAAGTAATAAAAAAAGTTAGCTTGGGTAAGGACAATTGAATGGCCGCGGTAAATCTGACCGTGATAATGTAGCGCAATCAATAGCCAATTAATTGTTGGCAAGTATGAATGGCTTAACGAATGCCCCGCTGTCTCAAGATAAAAACCAATGAAATTGAATTCGTAGTGAAGATGCTACGTATAAATTGTTAGACGAGAAGACCCCATTGAGCTTTACTGGAGACTTATATGGTTCTTTACCAATTAATTGTGTAGACTATGTGGGTAAACCCTCGCGTATGCCGGGCTGCAGCACCTACGGTGCCGCCGATATCCGAGGCACCGACAACTAGGGTCGGCATCTACGATGCTGAATCCCTGTGTAGGTGCCCCGGATATCCTGAAGCTACGCTTCCGTGCCGCATGGGGTTATAATGCGATAGGTTATAACCTAACTTATCCTTAATGAAAAACCACTCTTTAATTATAAAAAGAACTAAAATAATGGAAAGGTATATGTCAGACAGTTTGGTTGGGGCGACCGCCTTCTAAAGAGTAACGAAGGCGTACATAAGGTTAATAATATAATAGTATAAAGTTTAAAGCCTGACAGTAAGGAGGACGTCCGAGCTGACACGCCGTAGGCAGCTGCGGCTGGCCTATTCCGTGGGTTATAATGACCCGTTAGCTTAGAATGGGATAGCTAACGAGCAACGAATAAAAGTTACCATGGGGATAACAGCGTAATATCGTTTGAGAGTTCATATCGACGACGATGTTTGCGACCTCGATGTTGAATTGCGGGATCCTGGAGGTGCAGCCGCTTCCAAGGGTTGGACTGTTCGTCCATTAAAGCCGTACATGATTTGAGTTCAGACCGGCGTGAGCCAGGTCGGTTTCTATCTACAATTTATGTAGGAAACATTAGATATAACTATATTCTAGTACGAAAGGACCGAATGATTAGTTATCCGCTGGTGAACCAATTGTAGTTAATCAAGGTCGATGGCGGCCGACTTTGTCGGCGGCCGCCTGAAGTATTACTGTTGGGTGGCTACGATAATTAAAATAATCACTGAATGCATCTCAAGTGAGAAGTTAAATATCATTCTATGTTTCCAATATATAGACTGTTTGAGAATAAAACGTGGATAGGATCTGTGTTTACCTGCAGGCCACGCCTCTATTCTAAGCTAAAGATTACTAATGGTCTAATTTACTAATCATCCGAAATCGCGGTCGCCACCCGAGGACCCGGTATCCGAGGCACCAACCCCGACTACGGGACCGACGTAGTCGGTCCTATAGCAGGTGGCGGTACGTCCCGGATATCAAGTCCCGGGGGCGGCACTACGTGCGACACATCTGAAGATGTAAGAGAATAGATGATTTATTATACTTTAAATAATTTATTAGGCCAAGTAGGGGCCATCTTTCGATGACATGGGATTTTATTGGATACCCCGGAGCCATGACAACTGGGCTTTCAAGATGCAGCAAGCCCAGTAATGGAAGAAGTTATATTTCTACACGATCAAATTATGTTTATATTAACCATAATTATTACTGCAGTTTTATGATTAATAGTTAGGGCGTTAACAACTAAACATTATCATAAATATTTATATGAAGGTACATTAATAGAAATTATTTGGACTTTAATTCCTGCGGCTATATTAGTTTTTATTGCATTCCCTTCTTTAAAATTATTATATTTAATGGATGAAGTTATAGATCCAGCTTTAACTATTAAGGCAATTGGGCACCAATGATATTGATCATATGAGTATTCAGATTATGGATCAGACACAATAGAATTTGACTCTTATATGATTCCAACATCAGATTTAAATAATGGGGATTTAAGATTATTAGAAGTTGATAATAGAATAATTGTTCCTATACAAACACAAGTGCGAGTATTAGTAACTGCTGCGGATGTTCTTCATTCATTTGCTGTTCCATCCCTATCAGTTAAAATAGATGCTGTACCTGGACGATTAAATCAAACAAGTTTCTTTATTAAAAGACCAGGAGTATTTTATGGTCAATGTTCAGAAATATGTGGTGCAAATCATTCTTTTATGCCTATTGTAATAGAGGCCGTTTCATTAGATAAATACATTCATTGAGTAGCGAATTGATCGGTTTCACGAAGTTAGATTCCCATATCGGCACCTCGAGGCCCTGGCCACCTACCTGGGTAGGTAGCAGTGCCCGTTACTGATATCCTAAGCCCCGGTAGCATCGGACCGACATTAAGTCTATAGATGCTACCGGGGCTGCGCCACCCGAACCCGAGGCCCAGTGTAGGTGAGACTACGTCTCACCTATACAGGGACTCAGCATCGGACCGACATAGTCTGCTATCAGGCTAGAGCCCCTAAGGCTCTAGCCTCGCATCTACGATGCCGCACTTGGGACCCCCCGCCACCTACAGCCACCTTGGTAGCTGTAGGCGGCGGTAGGTGCCTCGGGGCTTAGCCCCGGCCTGCGGCGGCCACCGGCGGGGTTTGGGTTTATGGTGTGTAACTCAGGCGGTAGAGTGATAGGCTTTTAACCTATAAGTAGTTGGTTCAAACCCAATCACACCAAAATGCCACAATTAGACACAGTATCTTTTTTAACACAATACATATGAACATTAATAACTTTATTTTTTTTATTTTCTTTATTGGTAAATACAATATTACCTAGATTACAACAACAGTTAGCAATTAGATCAAGATCCGGTGCAGGGGCTTCGCCCCGTACTGAAGAGACAACTAAGCTTGAAATATTAGCCCCTATGGGGCGGATATCCCCATTAATATTTAAAAATTTATTTCAACTTAGGGTTTAGTCTATAAACCCTGCCTGCGGCGAGTTAGTTTACGCTAAAGCCGGCCGATGCGCGCTCCATCAGAATGTTAGCTGCATATTTTGATCAATTTAACGTAGTAAGATTAATAACAATACAAGCCTTTTTAGGGGATTGATTGGTAACTTTTACTAACTCTTCGATGATGATGGTGTTAGCGGTTACTATCTTTTGATTATTGTTAAAGGGGGATAAGTTAATACCAAATAGATGACAATCTATAATGGAATTAATACATTTAAATATACGTTCTGTTGTTCATGATAATTTAGGTAAACCAGGTCAAAAATATTTTCCCTTTGTTTTATGTATTTTTTTATTTATTGCTATGTTAAATATTTTAGGATTATTTCCGTATGTGTTTTCACCTACAGCCCACATAGTAATGACTTTTGGCTTATCTTTATCAATAATGATAGCAGTAACCCTATTAGGGTTTATTACTTTTCAATTAAATTTTTTAAGTATATTTACGCCAGGTGGGGCTCCCTTAATATTAGCCCCCCTTCTTGTCTTAATTGAGACGGTTAGTTATATTACTCGAGTTATCTCATTAGGTCTCCGGCTAGCTGCTAATATATCAGCTGGACATTTATTATTTGCAATTTTATCTGGGTTTGCTTTTAATATGCTATCGAACGGTCTTGTTATTTTAAGTCTTTTCCCCATGTTAATTATGGTATTTATAACTTTATTAGAGATGATGGTAGCTGTAATTCAAGCTTACGTATTTTGTTTGCTCACAACAATCTATTTAGGGGATACAATTGCACTACATTAATATTTGCGCCGTAGCCGGAGGCGGTTTACGCTCCCGACGATTCGAGGCATAGCCACGCACCTACCTGGGTGGCGGTCGTCATATGAGGCCAGAGATGCTGAGTCTCTAGCCTCATCGAAGCTAGAGCCTCAGGAGTCCCGCAGCATCGGACCGACATTCTATATTGGGACCTAGGATACCCCGCCCGGCTATAGCCTCGGCGACTACCTAGGTGCCTCGGATATCGGCATCTACGATGCCGCACTTGGGACTCCCCGCCACCCAGGTAGGTGCCTCGGATATCAGCGCTGGGGGCCCACACACGGGATATCCGGGACTCATATGAGGCTATAGACCGACTACGTCGGTCTATAGCCGCACCCTCGGATATCGCTATCCTAGTCCCGCAGCATCGGACCGACAGGGATACCACCCTAGTTAGGGTGGTATCCCTATCCCCGCCGATCTTAGCCCGCCCTCGCACCTCCGGTGTTGGGGTTCCACCCCGAGTGCTATTCAGTCTAAGCCGGAGCCGTTGGCGAATCTACCCATAGCTCAATTTGGGAGAGCATTTACCTTCTAAGTAAGAGGTTGTAGGTTCAAATCCTATTGGGTAAATCTTAGGGGCTCCCTGCTATAGCCCAGAAGCCGCCTCGCTAGGCCACGCACTACGTGCGGCACCTCGAGGCGCTGGCTAGGGGTTACGTCATATCGCCTTATAGGGTGGACCGACATAGTCTGCTATCAGGCTAGAGCCTCAGGGACTCCGCCCTTAGCGCTGTGGAACGGCCCCAATGGGACTGAGCACCTACGGTGCCTGACATCCTCGGCGAGACCCCGTCTCAGCGAGGATACCCCGACGGTGCCGAATTAATGATGCAACATACTTATCACCCTTACCATTTAGTGGAGCCAAGTCCCTGACCATATATTGGGGCCTGTGGTGCTTTTTTTACTACGGTGGGGTCTGTAATATATTTCCACTACAGTCAAAGTTGAATATTAATTTTAGGTTTAATAACAATTGCATTTACAATGGTGGTTTGATGACGAGATGTTATTAGAGAAGCAACATATCAAGGTCATCATACTTTAATTGTAAAACAAGGATTAAAATATGGAATGATTTTATTTATAATATCTGAAGTATGTTTATTTTTTTCGTTTTTTTGAGCTTTCTTCCATAGTAGTTTAGCTCCAACTATTGAAATAGGTGCAGTTTGACCACCTAGGGGAGTTGATCCTTTAAATCCATTTTCAATTCCTTTATTAAATACTGCTATTTTATTAAGTTCAGGTGCGACAGTAACTTGGGCCCATCATGCAATAATTAGTGGCAAAAGACAAGAAGCTATAATCAGTTTAGCCTTAACTGTGACATTGGGGTTAATCTTTACAGGATTACAGGGAATGGAGTATTATGAAGCTCCTTTTACAATTTCCGATTCAGTGTATGGTTCAACATTTTTTGTTACGACAGGTGCCCATGGGGGGCATGTATTAATTGGTAGTTCCTTTTTATTAGTTTGTCTTTATAGATTAATAAATCATCAATTTACTAGACACCATCATTTTGGTTTTGAGGCGGCGGCATGATATTGACATTTTGTGGATGTAGTTTGATTATTTCTTTTTATGTTAATGTATTGATGGGGTTCATAAGCCCACACCAGTTGGGATATCCGAGGCACCTACGGCTACCTGGGTAGGTGGCAGTACGTCCCGGATACCCCTGAGCCGGGATCCTTAAGGATCCGGCACTTGGCTATGAGTTACCTACCTGGGTAGGGACCGGCTATAAGGCTATAGCCGATGACGCTGGCCCCTTGTTTTGATATCCGGGACTGAGCATCGGACCGACAGGGATATATAGGACCGACGTAGTCGGTCCTATGGTGTCCCTATCGGTCCGATGCTCAGCGCCAGCTTGCTGAAGGTGGCGGTACGTCATAGGCGATATGTACCACCCTCGGTCGGGCAGCCCCTGATATTAGGCCAAGTAGGGGCCTAATACCAGGGGTTGATAATCCCTATGACTGTGTCATATAAGGCTATATCCGATGCGAGGATATCGCCTATAGCCCCATATGGGCGACCGAGGTTATCCTAGTCCCGCAGCATCGGACCGACATAGCTATAAGGCTCTAGCCTCGCATCGGACCGACTACGTCGGTCCTATGGTATGGCTTACCACCCTAGTTAGGGTGGTATCCCTATCCCCGTCGGTCTAGCCCGTCCTCGGATATCAGGGCATTAGTGGTTAGCCAAAGTGGTAAGGCATTAAGTTTTGATCTTAACTATTGCGGGTTCAACTCCCGCACCTCTATTTAAATATTGTGAGGCTAAGGTGCTGTGATATGAGGCTATAGCCTATAAGGGCCCGGGTCTACCGGGGCGGTCAGCCTATAAGGCTCTAGCCCCCGGGATATCCGAGGACCGAGGCTACGCCTCAGGTTAGCGCTTCGCGCGGCGACCGAGGATATCCCAGTCTCACGTGGAACTTGCCTGATATCCTTTATCGAGCTAGGAGTTACCAGCCCTTATAAGCCACCTAGCGAGACTCCGTCTCTACACCTAGTGAGACTTTGTCTCACTAGGTGGCAACCCGGGTACCTGGGTTGCTGTAGGTGCATAGGCGCAGCGCTGGGGGCCCACACATACGGATATCAGGGACTACATCCTCTAGGGTATGGGGAGATTAGGTTAATGGTAGACCGATAGCCTTCAAAGTTTTTAGTGTTGGTTCGATTCCAGCATCTTCTGCATGAGGCTGGTGAGACGTTAGTAGTAGAAGTAGGTCACCGACTACTACTCCGCCAGCACCAAAGGGGCTCCGTCCTCGGATATCGCTATAGAGCCCGCCCTCGGAGGGTGGGTCTACAATAGCTTAATGGTAAAGCTTTTGGCTGTTAACCAAAATTATGTCAGTTCAATTCTGGCTTGTAGAGGGCCGGGAGTGTGGTGAAAATGGTAAACACGTCTGATTTAGGATCAGGTTTATGCAGGTTCAAATCCTGTCGCTCTTAAATGACGAAATCATTAAGAAAAGAAAATCCAGTTTTATCTTTAGTCAATGGTATGTTAATTGATCTTCCCGCTCCGTCCAATATTAGCTATTTATGGAATTTTGGATCTTTATTAGGAGTGTGTTTGGTAATTCAAATTGCAACAGGAATTTTTTTAGCAATGCATTATTGTGCAGATGTAAATTTGGCTTTTTCTTCTGTGGCCCATATTACCCGGGATGTTAATTATGGGTTTATCTTAAGATATTTACATGCTAATGGTGCTTCTATGTTTTTTTTATGTGTTTATATGCATATAGGAAGGGGTCTATATTATGGTAGTTACACCAAAATTATAGTATGAAATGTGGGTGTGTTGATATTTTTATTAATGATAGTTACCGCTTTTATTGGTTATGTGCTACCTTGGGGGCAAATGTCTTTTTGGGCCGCTACAGTTATAACTAATTTATTATCCGCAATTCCTTATGTTGGGGATGATATAGTAAGATGGGTATGAGGAGGATTTAGTGTCTCGAATGCAACTTTAAATAGATTTTTTAGTCTTCATTATTTATTACCCTTTGTATTAGCAGCGCTGGCTATAGTTCATTTAATTGCTTTACATGAGGAGGGATCAAATAATCCTATCGGGGTAAGATCTGATATTGATAAAGTGCCCTTCCATCATTATTATTCATTAAAAGACTTACATGGAGTGGTGGTATTTACCATACTGTTGTGTGCGATAGCGTTCTTATTTCCATATTCATTGGGGGACGCAGAGAACTTCAAACAAGCCAATCCATTAGTAACCCCAGTACATATAAAACCTGAGTGATATTTTTTATTTGCCTATGCTATATTACGTTCTATTCCAAATAAATTAGGAGGGGTAGTTGCCTTAATATTTAGTATATTAGTTTTATTTCTTTTACCTTATTTACACCAAAGTCATTTTAAGGGTTTAAGTTTTAGACCCTTAGGTAAAATTTTATTTTGATTTTTAGTGGCCGATTTTTTCCTTTTAACTTGAATTGGGGGTCAACCGGTAGAAGAACCTTATATTTTAATAGGACAATTGGCATCAATTTTTTATTTTGCTTATTTTTTAATTTTAGTTCCAATAGCAGGTTATTTGGAAAACCAATTATTAAAATTAATCTAGAATAGACTTAATGTCGGTCCGATGCTCAGATATTCGGCCCCCGGCACTAGTGGCGCGAAGCGCTGAGACGGAGTCTCACGTGAGGAATGTATGATGGGCGACCTACTTCTACACCCCCGCAGAGGCTATAGCCTATAAGGCGATAGCCGATGGGGCCAACGTTGTCGGTCCTCAGGATGCTGCTGTCCGTGCCCGTCCTCGGATATCACGATGGGGGCTGCTAAGGCCTACGCCGTTATGGGCACCATGCATGGCCGTGGGCGCTCAGCCTTTGTAGCTCAATTTGGGAGAGCATTTACCTTGTAAGTAAGAGGTTGTAGGTTCAAATCCTACTAAAGGCAAGAATATTATTTTGAGGTAATGGAAGCTAAGCTTTCCTCCTGTGTCATAGGCGGCATTGTAGATGCGAGGAACGTCGGTCCTCTTCCTGGGATAATATTCGACCGAGATAAATAATATAATAATGGCAGCTGAAATTTTAAGTGCAGCTAAATTTGTAGGTGCTGGGGCAGCTACAATTGGAGCAGCTGGTAGTGGAGCAGGAATAGGAACTGTTTTTGGTAATTTAATAATAGGGTATGCTCGAAACCCTTCTTTAAAACAACAATTATTTACATATGCAATTCTAGGGTTTGCGATATCAGAGGCAATGGGGCTATTTTGTTTAATGATGGCTTTCTTAATTTTATTTGCACTTTAATCCGCCCCAGGATGGCCCCCGGCCTGTAGGTGGCACTACGTGCGGCACCTCGAGGCCCGGGCCATGGGGGGGATATAGGCCCCCGCATGGGGGCCTAAAGTAATAAACCCTAATAGGGTTGGGGTAGCACCTCCGGTGCTGAGGCCGTAATATTATGATACTGGATCCCTCGCCGTAGAGCACCCTGTAATGATGAGGTGGCTGAGTGTGGTAAAGCAACAGTTTGCTAAACTGTCGGGGCTAGTGGGCCCTGCATGGGTTCAAATCCCATTCTCATCGCCCAGGGAATATATCAATAGGTAGATTATCTGCTTTGGGAGCAGGGGGCTGTGGGTTCAAGTCCCACTTCCTTGATAATAGCATGGCCCTTCGGTGCGGAGGCACTTCCAGCTACCTTGGGGGCTATAGCCCCTACAGCAAGCGGGTATCCAGCTTGCATGGAACCTACAGCAAGCGGGTATCCAGCTTGCTGTAGGTTGAAGATGTAACCTAGAAAATATGTTAGAATTAGTCTTTATTTTACCGTTAATTGGAATAATATACCTAATAATTTTACCAAGGGATAATACTGTAAAATTAAAAAAAGCCGCACTAGAATGATCATTATTTACATTAACTGCCACAATTCTTTTATGGGCTTCTTTTGATGGTGGGGGACAATTTCAAGCTATAAAAAAATTTGAATGAATCCCTGGGATTGAGCCAGTATTTGGTCCAGCTCTTTTTGCAGTGGATGGTATTTCGATATTTTTTTTAATCTTAACTGCATTATTAACCCCTATTTGTATTTTAATTAGTTGAAATTCTATAAAATTTTTAATTAAAGAGTTTTTATTATGTTTATTGTTCATGGAATTTTTATTAATTGGGGTTTTTTCTATATTAGATTTAGTAGGGTTTTATATATTGTTTGAAGGGATATTAATTCCAATGTTTTTAATAATAGGAATATGGGGATCAAGGGAAGAAAAAGTGCAAGCATCTTATTATTTTTTCTTTTATACTTTTATAGGGTCAGTTTTTATGTTATTAGCTATATTTACCTTGTATGGTCAGACTGGAACTACCGATTATCAAGCTTTATGTTGCGCATCTAAGGATACGGAATTACAATATTTGGTTTTTTTAGGCTTCTTTTTAAGTTTGGCCATCAAAATACCTAAAATCCCCTTTCATATTTGACTACCCCAAGCACATGTAGAGGCTCCGGTAGCAGGTTCTGTAATTTTAGCTGGTGTTCTATTAAAATTGGGAGGATATGGGTTTATAAGATTTTCTTGGCCATTGCTCCCAGAAGCTTCGGAATTTTTTGCTCCTTTAATTCAAACTTTAAGTATTCTTGCTATAATTTATGGTAGTTTAACAACTTGTAGGCAGGTTGATTTAAAACGTATAATAGCTTATTCGTCAGTTGCCCATATGGGTTTAGTTACTTTAGGGATATTTAGTCATACTATTCAAGGCTTAGTGGCTGCTATTTTTTTAATGTTAGCGCATGGTTTAGTAAGTTCTGCTTTATTTATTGCGGTAACTCTCTTATATGAACGACACCACACTCGTCTAGTAAAATATTATCGGGGGATGGCTATAACAATGCCATTATATGGTATATTGATGTTAACCCTAGTATTAGCTAACGCCTCTATTCCCCTAAGTTGTAATTTTATAGGGGAGTTTATCTCACTATTAGCCGCTTTTGAGTATAGTTTTATTATAGGTTTACTTGCTTCTTTAGGTATGGTTTTATCTGCAGGGTATTCAATCTATTTATATAATAGAATTTGTTTTGGTTTTCCTTCAAGATATCTCTATTTTTCTAGAGATATAAATAGACGTGAGTTTTATACTTTATTCCCTTTAGTTTTTTTAATATTTTTAATGGGGGTATTTCCTTTTATTATCATAGATGTAGTAAAAAGTTCAGTAATAAGGGTCGAGCCATATGCGTAAGGTAGAGTCTTAATAGACCCTCATGGGAATTCTAGGCTAGAGCCCATAAGGCTCTAGCCTCGCATCTACGATGCCGACCCTACCTAAGTGCCGGATGTTAAGATAATGGAGGCCATAGCCGCATATTCCGGTGCCTCACCAGATATCCGGGACTCCCCGCCTATAAGGCTATAGCCGATGCTGAATCTCTAGCTATGTGGGAATGGCACCTACGGTGCTGAGACGTCTCAACATCGAAGCTAGAGCTTCAGGGGCCCCGCTACACCTAGTGAGACTTTGTCTCACTAGGTGGCAACCCGCTACGAGGCTATCAGGCTAGAGCCCATAAGGCCCCGACATTAAGATCGGCTATAGCCGATCTTACGGGGCAGGGGCCCGGCTAACGCCTATTAGCTATCAGTTACCTACCCGGGTACCCGCGCTGCATCTACGATGGTAGGATATCCTCTGTGAGACTCCGTCTCAGCGCTTCGCGCCATAGAGGCCTCGCAGAGGATACCCCAATATAGAAAGTCGGTCCAGCTGACGCATGTGTGAGGCTGGCTAGGAGCTACCTACCTGGGTAGGGACCGACTACGTCGGTCCCTATCCATGTAGGTAGCAGTGCCCGTTACTGATGTCCTAAGCCCAGTGTAGGTGAGACTACGTCTCACCTATACAGGGACTCAGCATCTACGATGCTGAGTCTCTAGCTACGGGGGAGTGGCACCTACGGTGCTGAGGCGTCTCAGCATCGAAGCTAGAGCTTCAGGTAGCGCCTACGGCGCTGGGTACCGCTGGTGAGACTGGCTAGGAGTTACCAACCCTTATAAGCCACCTCCCTGGGTAGCGGTCGGCATATCGCCTATAAGGGCAGACCGACTATGTCGGTCCGATGCTACCGCCCCGGTAGCACCTAGGGTGCAGGGACTGTGCCTCAGCACCTTTGGTGCTGGCGGCATCGGGGATGCTGAGACGTCTCAGGCTAGAGCCTCAGGTAGCTATGGCATTAGAGGCTCTAGCCTCAGACTACGCCGGCGACTGCCACCTACATGGGTAGGGACCGACTACGTCGGTCCCTATCCATGTGGGTAGCCGTGCCCGTTACTGACATCCTAAGCCCCGGTAGGTGAGACTCCGTCTCACCTACCGGGGCTGCGCTACCCGAGGCCCAGTGTAGGTGAGACTACGTCTCACCTATACAGGGACTCAGCATCGGACCGACATAGTCTGCTATCAGGCTAGAGCCCCTAAGGCTCTAGCCTCGCATCTACGATGCCGCACTAACCCACCCGGGTACCATCTACGATGCAGCGCGGGTATCCAGCTTGCTGTAGGGGCTATAGCCCCCAAGGCTGTGTGCTGAGGCTATGCCTCGGACCCATGGGCCGTATCGTCTATTTCCCCCCTGGCACCCACGGCGCTGAGGCTCTGCCGGCTAGCATCGGACCGACAGGGATAGGGGGGTATCCCTATCCCCTGCGGGACTGATAGCCAGTGCCGCCCGACGTGAGGATATCACCATAGCCTCACGTCTCAGCACTTTTAGTGCCCGTCCTCGGATATCACGCTTCACACGGGTGAAAATAGCTCAGTCGGTAGAGCACGGGTTTGTGGAGCCAAAGGTCGAGAGTTCAAATCTCTCTTTTCACCTAGATAAGGTCGAACCATACGGCCCGACCCTGAAGCCGATGCCGGCCATAGGCGGGAGATCCTGGCACCCCACCTACGGTGCGGCATCTACGATGCCTATTATGCTCACCGTAAGATAGGCCATAGCCGCATACTCCGGTGATATCCTCGGTCGCCGACCCAGGTATCCAGCTTGCTGTAGGTGCATATCGCCTCCGGATGCTATAGCCTTATATCACATATAGGCCCCGCAGCATAATCGGCCCGATGCTGCGGGACCTAGGATATCCCTCCGACGTAGTCTCACCGAGGTATGGCTACGAGGTTATATCCGCCGGTAGCCTGTGCCCTACTAAGTTATGTTCCCATGGTCCAGGGGTTAAGACATTAGGTTTTCAACTTAAAGACGGGAGTTCGATTCTCCTTGGGAATAGAGTGGAAGGATTATTTTATTTATTCACATTAGGGGTTATAATATCTGGAATAATGGTTATTTCTGCGCTTAATCCAGTACACTCTGTGCTTTGACTTATTGTTGCTTTTACTAGTGCGTCTGCGCTTTTTATATTGCTTGAGGTTGAATTTATTGCTTTAATTTTTTTAATTGTTTATGTTGGAGCTATTGCTATCCTATTTTTATTCGTAATTATGATGTTGAATTTAACTGATTTAGAGGGAGGAGGGGATATGTCCAATTATCTGCCTGCAGGATTTATAATTGGGGTTGTTTTTTTATTTGAAATAGCCCATGTTATGGGGGGCCGAATGGTTTCCGGGACTCTGTCCTCGGATATCGCTACTTCTTACCCGGCCCAGCCAGCCATTCTGCTGGGAAATCCTAATGTTGAAGTATTAGGACGAGTTTTATATACAGACTATTATTATTTATTTATTATAGCTAGTTTTATTTTATTAGTGGCTATGATTGGGGCAATTGTACTAACTCATGATACTAAAACAGAAATAAAAAGACAAGATATTTTTATCCAAACTAGTCGTCAGTTATGACAAGATTAATGCGGCGTAGGGTTAAGCCTATGGGACCGACAGGGATAGGCTCCCCGCGCCTACGGCGCGGTATCCCTATCCCGCCATTCCTGGAACCCCGATTACGATGAGCGCTGAATTTTTAAGTATCTTTATATTATTATTATTTAGTATTATTCTTTCTACTGTTATATCTGGCGCTTCCTATATAGTAGGAGTAAAGCAGCCAGACAGTGAGAAAGTGTCTGTATATGAATGTGGGTTTGACCCTTTTGAGTCCTCAAGAATCCCATTTTCGGTTAGATTTTTTTTAGTAGGTATTCTTTTTATGATTTTTGATTTAGAAATTTCTTTTCTTTTTCCTTGGTGTGTGGTTTATAATCAAATTGGATTATTTGGATTTTGAACTATGTATTTCTTTTTAGTAATTTTAACTATAGGTTTAATTTATGAGTGGATAAAAGGGGGTTTAGAGTGAGAATAATATGGAATCACGGGGGCTAGGCACTACGTGTTGTGTGATATGAGACTAGAACCTGATAGCTACCGGGGCGCAGCCATACCATAGGACCGACTACGTCGGTCCTATATATCCCTGTCGGTCCGATGCTCAGTCCCGCCACCTCCAGCAACCCGGGTGGCTACCGAGTAGCCACCTTAGATCGGCACCGACATAGCTATAAGGCTCTAGCCTGAGCCCCTGATATCCGGCGCCCCTGGCAGTCCCTGGCTACGAGGCTATTAGGTGTGATACCCTAGCGCCATAGGCGCTAGGATATCACCGCGCCTACGGCGCCGCCAAGGCGGTGGGGGAGTGTTTGTAATTTAAAGGTAAAATTTCTGTCTTCGGAATAGAAAATAGGGGTTCAAGTCCCTTCAGACATTAAATGTACTACGAATATTTAACAGTTGGTATTATATTGTTTATATTAGGAGTTTTAGGAATAGTGTTAAATAGGAGTAATCTTATAATAATGTTAATGTCAATAGAATTGATGTTATTAGCTATTTCTTTTTTATTTTTAATAAACTCAGTTGTCATAGATAATTTAATAGGACAAATATTTACAATATTGATATTAACCGTAGCGGCTGCTGAATCAGCCATTGGGTTAGCAATTTTAGTTGCCTATTATAGGGTTAGGGGTACAATAGCTGTGAGATCATTAAATCTTTTAAGAGGATAGAGGAGCACCGGCAGCTTGCTGTCGGTAGCCTTGCATCGGACCGACTACGTCGGCGACCACCTAGTGAGACGAAGTCTCACTAGGTGGCTGGGGGTGCATCAGAGATGCTACATGGGAATGGCTGAGACGTTATAGGTGTACGGGGCTATCGCCTATAAGGCGATAGCTACGTAACACCTCTGAGGCAGTGAGGCTATAGCCTTAGCGCTGTGGAACTGTCCCGGGCTACGAGCCACCTACCCAGGTAGGTGGCTCATAGCCCGGCCTAGGTCGCCGACGTAGCCGGGCGGGAGCCTTATAGGCTCCAGCCTCATAGCCCGTTACTGACATCCTCGGTCGCCGACTACGTCGGGCGGTAGCAGTGCCCTTATAGGCGGCATCCTCTGTGTTACTGCCGACGTACTCCAAAGAGATTTTATGAGTTTATATTTAAGCCGATGATTGTTTTCAACTAATCATAAAGATATTGGGACTCTTTATTTATTATTTGGAGCATTTGCAGGCATGATAGGTACAGCATTTAGTATGCTTATAAGATTAGAGCTATCAGCCCCTGGGTCAATGTTAGGGGATGATCAATTATATAATGTTATAGTTACAGCCCATGCTTTTCTAATGATATTTTTCTTAGTTATGCCAGTAATGATTGGGGGATTTGGAAATTGATTCGTGCCATTATATATTGGTGCACCCGATATGGCTTTTCCAAGATTAAACAATATTAGTTTTTGATTATTACCTCCGGCTTTAACTCTATTATTAGGATCTGCTTTTGTAGAGCAAGGGGTTGGTACCGGATGGACAGTATACCCCCCTTTAGCAGGCATACAAGCACATTCTGGGGGATCAGTTGATATGGCAATATTTAGTCTTCACTTGGCGGGTATTTCTTCGATATTAGGGGCTATGAATTTTATCACAACAATCTTTAATATGAGAGCGCCTGGTATTACAATGGATAGAATGCCATTATTTGTATGATCTATTTTAATAACAGCCTTTTTATTATTATTATCTTTACCTGTATTAGCTGGTGGTATAACAATGCTTTTAACAGATAGAAATTTTAATACAACATTCTTTGATCCTGCTGGGGGAGGAGACCCAATACTATTTCAACATTTATTTTGATTCTTTGGTCATCCTGAAGTTTATATTTTAATATTACCTGGTTTTGGAATTATTTCTCAAATAATCCCAACATTTGCTGCTAAAAAACAAATATTTGGATATCTTGGTATGGTTTATGCTATGGTTTCAATTGGTGTATTAGGATTTATAGTTTGAGCACATCACATGTTTACAGTAGGTATGGATGCAGACACAAGAGCATATTTTAGTGCAGCTACTATGATAATTGCAGTTCCGACAGGGATTAAGATATTTAGCTGAGTTGCCACTATCTTTGGTGGTTCATTAAGATTAGACACTCCAATGCTTTGAGCAATAGGGTTTGTCTTTTTATTTACTATGGGAGGATTAACTGGTATTGTGTTAGCAAATAGTTCGTTAGATATTGCATTACACGATACTTACTATGTTGTAGCTCACTTCCATTATGTTCTATCAATGGGGGCTGTCTTTGCAATATTTGGAGGATTTTATTATTGATTTGGTAAAATTTCTGGATATTGTTATAATGAGGTCTATGGTAAAATACACTTTTGATTAATGTTTATAGGTGTCAATTTAACTTTTTTCCCTCAACATTTCTTAGGACTAGCCGGATTACCGAGACGGTATTCGGATTTCCATGATAGTTTTGCAGGATGGAATCAAATAAGTTCTCTAGGATCTGTAATATCAATTGTAGCTGTAATATGATTTATTTATATTGTTTATGAT